>Ga0256828_1000001_pt1 | contig 289880 bp, 327 predicted proteins | sample CV88metaG_FD_185993 | JGI IMG/M metagenome (GOLD analysis project Ga0256828, IMG submission 185993) | Hydrothermal vent microbial communities from East Pacific Rise, Pacific Ocean - CV88 | ecosystem: Environmental > Aquatic > Marine > Hydrothermal vents | place: Pacific Ocean: East Pacific...
TCAGTTAATACTCGACTTGAATCAACCTTTGCATCTAATTCAGTTTGTGTTTTATCTGATGAATATACTGTGGTTGTACTAGGTGTTGTATCATCTATTACTGTAATTGTATCAGTAAATACTGCCCCTGATGGAACATCAGTTAATACTCGACTTGAATCAACCTTTGCATCTAATTCAGTTTGTGTTTTATCTGATGAATATACTGTGGTTGTACTAGGTGTTGTATCATCTATTGAAACTGAAGATGTTGCAGCACTTATATTTGAACTAGTAATTATTGCTTCAAATGCGCCATTACTATTTTCAACAAAAAGTCCAGCAGGATAAGTTTTGGAATCGATTGTTGCCCCTTCGCCTAAATAACTTAAATCCCTCCATTCATTAGCTTTTGAATCCTTAAATTTTATTAATCCACTATCAGTTTGAATAAATGTTTTTGCATAAATATAATCACTACAAAATATAGCCTTGTCTGTACCCAAATAGCCATGAAATTGTGTGTTTGAAGGTATAGAAAGCCCATTTGATAATCTAGGGCCGGTCATTGTAATCATCTTATATTCTGAGGGGTGTGGACTAGGATTATTTTTCATATTAAAAACTACAGACGGATTACCACTACTATCAGTATTTTCCATTGTAGTATTTTCAAAGTCAAAAGTTCCAGTAGAATCTACCTTTGGGATTATAGGGGTCAATATTTTCTTATCTATAATATTAAATTCTAGTTTACTTATGTCACCTTTATCGTATGTATCTTCAGAAAGTGAACCAAATTTAAAATATTTAAAATCTCCTGTTGGTAAAGATACTTTAATATCGGATATAGTTTCAGTATTTTCTAATCTAGTAGTAGCAAAAATAATCCAATCAATATTATTTTCTGAACAATAAAAATTTATAACGGGTGTGTATTGCCAATTTTTAGACGTTAGTTTTATTCTGTCAAATTCTTGAGCTGATGCAAAAGTAAAATAAACAAAATTACCATCAGGGGTGTTATCTAAAGCATTAAGGGTTACAAAAGTCGTACCACCATCAATTAAATTTTCAATATTTCCAGATACTATATCAAAAGTACTCGTTATACTAATTAATGTACGTCTATTCCCCGAATTATAAGCTGTGTTAGCAGGTACTATTTCATCTGAACTATATACAATACCATCAGATGTAATATCCAATGGCATCCCGTTATACTCAAAACTTTTCGGTCTAAAATCACTTAAATATATCATAAAATTCTCCAATCATTATTTATAAATACTAGTTCAAACGTCTCATCATTTGTATTTACTATTAGAGGAGACGATGATTTCATAAATGTATTATTCGATTCAATAGTTAAATTATTTACTGAAAAATCACCTGCTAAACAATGTATCAATATCCTATCAAAATTACTAACACTACTATCAGGCAAGATAAGTGTTATGGGATTATTTGTAACATCAACATAATACCTAGTACCAATAACAGCCGTAGCATCAGAAGTTAAAATAACATCAAATTTTAGTTGATGTATGTGGTTTAATTTTAATTCTAATTCTGACGTTAGTTGATTATCTACTGCAACTCTAGTACTAACTTCATTATTAAAATCAGATGTCAAAGTATCAATTCTATCAGTTAAATTATTATCTGCTGTTGTTCGATTTACTTGTTCCGTAATTATTTTATTATCTAAATCAGTCTTATTATCTTTTATTATAGTTTCTATTTTTAATAATGTATCATAATCAGTACTTACACCATCTAAAATAGATATTTTTGAATTGTTAATATCATTCGTTATATCAATATATGATTTTAGACCTGAACCATTAGGGTCTGTATAAATATATTTACTAGAATAAACACCACCTTCACTCTTAACTTGGTCTTTAATATCTGTATAACTAAAAGTGGAAAGTGTATCCGCATTTACAGCTGCATCAACTTTTATAGCTTTAACGTTTAATTTAACATCATTATTACTGAAAAAACCATCAGCTTCATTTGTAGTTAAATTTGATGATGCATTAGTTAATATTCTACTTCTGGTAGTAGAAATAATATTTTCAGCACTATTACCATTTAAAGTATCCGCCTCTTTAGCATTATTAACTTTTGTTGTTAAGATTTCAGCTCGAAATTCAGTTATAGTCTTATTATCGTCTGCATCACCAAAACGTACTGCTCTATTTGCAGTATTAGCATTTAAAGCTGCGACTTTATTGCTGAAATCAACACTATTAATAACCCAGGTCTTATATTCTACCCCCGTATAAATTTCACTACTTGATACTACAAATCTAGTAGCTTTATAAATTTCTGAATTGCTATCCGTCTTTAATTCATCTTTTAATTCATCCCAAGATTTTGTATTTCCATTTGCCATTTTTAAACCATTAGCAGTAAACGCATTATAAACAAGTACTTCTTTTGCTTGTTCGGAGCTAAGAATATAATCTCGTAGTTCTATTAAATTGTAATCAACCGTACCATACTTTATATGGTTTGATGCATAAACAATTAGTTCAGTCTCCCCTACTAAATCACCATTACTTCTTTTTAATTTAAGGGCTTGATTTGCCTCTTTTACTACTAACTCAGATTGTGATGTATTATCTAATAGATATGCATTATCAGCATTAACAGCAGTCCTTACATCCAAAGTATCTTCAGTCTTCCCAGCCAATAAAGCAGAATCTTTTACACGTCTTAAATTCACATCACTCATTAAACTAGCAACAGTAAATGTAGGTGAGTCAGGTAATTCTCCTGCTTTTAAACGCCTAGAAATATCTACTTCTAAGTTAAAGGGTTCTAAACCTCTAACCATTTCTGTATTATAAACACTAAGAGTATTTTCTGTTTTATATACCGGTTCACCATTAATATTTACTGTTGGTTCACCATTAATATCAACACTTCTTATTTTTTCGGCATTATCTGAAAATACTGAATGATTAACATTAAGAGAACTTTCCGTTTTCCCACCTAATTTAGATGAATCTAAAACACTTAAATTACGTTCATATTTTCCACCTAATTTAGCGGCATCTCCTACTCTTTTTGTTCCAAAATATATTTTATTAAATTCAGTTATTATTCTATCAAAAATTAATCTCATTTATACTTTCCTTAAATATTTTGATTGATATTATCATCAGCAATATTCTCATTAAATCTATTAATTAATGATTGTTGGTAACTATCAGATGAATCTGAAACAAAATAATCAATAGCATATTGTTCAGCTTCTATTTTAGAATCATTTATCAATTCAGTATAATCATCTTTTATATTCTGGAGTGACCAATCTTCTAATAACTTAGCATTAACATTATTAATATATTTTAATATCAAGTTATCAGTTTCTTGCTTTTTATAAAAGTCGGTAATAAGGCTACCACCAAGAATATCCTTAGATATTTCAGCTAGGTTTTTTCCTTCTAAAGTTACAGCATTTACATTACTAAGATCAACTAGTGGATGCCACCAAAATGTACCGTCGGTTGGTATATTCCCTTTATTCTGATTTTGTTTTGATACATACATTGATCCATTGTATCCAACAATATCATCAACTAAATACTTGTATTCAGAATCCCAAACAGCAACTTTTACACCTGAAGTGGTATCTGTTGTACTCGTACTAGTGTCCGTTATATCAGTACCATCTGAACTTTGAATACTGGATATATACCATTGCCCATCATCCCAATCAAGTATAATTTTTGCTTCTTGTGCTACATCTGGTATTACAATATTGAGATTAGTTTCATCTGCCATATTTTTGCACCTCATTAATTATTTCTATTATTTATTACTAATATTAATATTTTTGTATAATGATTAAGATATTAAACATGAAAGAAGGAGAGATAATGTCAAAGCGAAAAAGTATAAAAAAGAAATCATTAATTAAGCCAAGACAATTAGCTCAAACTTATGTTGAAGATACTTTTGATTTTGAAAATATAGAAATTAAAAATGAAATAATCATAGAAAATAATGTTAATGTCATTAATAAAAAAATAGTATCGGAAAAGGATCTATTAAATAATAAACAATTCGATTACAAACTAAAAGTTATTATTTCAAAAATTGAATTTGAAAAATCCTTTGAGTTTCTTTTTGATTATGTTAAAAGTAGTCAATTATATAGAATATACTATATTGATGAAAATAAAGACGAATATGATATAATATTAGATAAAATTAGCCTCCATTATATTAAAAGACTAGCTAAAATAAATTTAAATTATAATGATTATAAAAATATTTTATTCTATTTTGATAATCTGAAAAGATTATATGGGCTATTTAAAAGAGCTTCTTTTAATGAAAAAGAGGAACTTAATAAAATACTAAAGAAGATTAATACTATGCATGACTATGTTGCTACATTAATATTTTAGAATTTATAATTGTATAATTAGTATAAAATTGGGGGTTATATGAGCAAATTAGAAGAATTGATTAATGAATTAACAGATGACGAACTTGAATATTTACAAGAAACCGTATTTACTGATGATGGCACAATTATATCAAAAAAAGAGTTTGAGAAGATATTGCATTATGAAACAACTATGGAATCACAACAGGATGCAGTACAATTTGCTCTTAAAATCAATCTTAATAGTGTATATGGTGTTCAAATTATGCCACATTTTAAATTTGCTGATGAATGGCAAGCATTAGGCGCTTCAACTACTTTAACAGGAAGAATTTTATCAAAATATGGCCTTATTGAAACCATAGAGCAATTTTTTAATCCTGAAAGAGAAAGTAGATTTGAATTCCCATTACTTGATAATATTATTGTTGCTGCAGATGATGATGAGTTCTTTGAAAATCCAGAATCACAAAAATTAAGAAGTGCAGTAATTTCCGATACTGATAGTGTAACAAAAGATGCAACTATCGAAACGGATTTATTCGGTGTTATTACATTTGGTGAATTAGAGTTAAAAGCATCACATGTTAAAACTGAAAATAATAAAGAGTATTTTTATTTTGATTCTCCTTTACAAGTAACGAATTACATAGATAATAAAGTAGTATTCGATGAAGTTCAATATCTATATGCACATAGAGTTGAGAAAGAAATTTTTGAAATAGAATTAGAGGATGGTAGTTCAATCAAGGTGACTGAAGACCACTCTATAATGATTTTGGATAAAAATGGAGAACCAACTATTAAAAAGAAACCATCAGAATTATCAGTAGATGATGTATGTATGGTTTATACTAAATAAGGTAAATTATGTTTAAATGTATGTGTGGTAAAACGTATAAAACTGAAAAGGGACACCTAAAACATATATCATCTTGTAAATATAATAATATAGATTTAAAAAAAATTTATAGATTAGGATTGATTATACATGAAAATAATAAATTTTTATTTCATGTACACTTTGGAAAAATTAATAAATTAAAAAAAGAAGGTAATTACACTAAAAGTGAGGCCGAAGAAATATTACTAAAAGAAAATATTTTTAAATATCGAAAGTCGCTATGGGATATATTAGAAATATGGCAAGATGAATTATTGCCTAGTGAATATCGATCATTCACAGAATGGGCATTTAAAACATATAAAGATATTACATTATTATCTTTAAAAAATACTCTTGGTAATAGAAAAGTAATTTATCGTTTTAATTTAGAAAATACAAACAAGATGATTAAAAAACGTATAGATGATAGTTTACTATACATTCATAACAATAAGACATTTTATAACGATTTTGATTTTGTAGATGTTTTAATTACTGGAAATATTTCTATGTATTATGTATTATTCAATGATTGGCTTGCATCAGAATGGTTTGGACGTTTAGAAATCGATTTACAGCATGAATTAGAATATTATGTGTCTATAGCTTCTAAAATTATTATTGACCGTTTATCTCACGATGAATTTGATGAATTACAACAATTAGCAAATTCAGACACTCCAATAATTTATGAGATGTAATATGAAATATCTATCTGGTGAACCTATATATACATGGTTTTTTAATATGTCAGGTGAACTTAAATATCATAGAGTAATTATAGAAAATTATGAATATATGGATGGTATGCAATGGGAAGTAATCGACACTTACAAATGCTACTATTTAAAACCTGAAAAATTTTTATATATATTTACGAAATATAAAAAAAATTATATAAAAGTACAGGGACATATGGTACACAAAGATAAACTAACAGCTAAAATTATTTTCTTACAATCAATTTTAAAAAAATTTAAAATAAACACGTCCACAAGCAAGGAATTGAAAGTTATAATTGATTATGCGAGTAAAACTCTTAGTCAATATATCGATAAATACCCTGAAAAGATTTTAGAAGCCTTACAAATATCTAAAATAAGTACTTCATCAGATTTTTCTATTTGGAGATAACTATGGGTATGTATGATACTTTTGAAGTTAATAAGACATTAACATGTCCTCATTGTTCTAAAAAATTTCAATTAACACAAGGATTACAAAGTAAGAATTTTGAAAAAGTTTTAGAATACTATGAAATTGGTGATTTTATTGAATATGATGATAAAACATTTATCACTAATGAATATGATTGGTGTCCTTATTGTAATAATATGGTTGATCTATATATTGGCGCACACAAAGGTATTTATATTGGTGTAGAACAGAACAAAGATATTATGAATGAAAAAATAGTTAATATAGATATACTAAAATTTTATAAAAAAACATTTAAAAAATATAAAGAAACAGATATAAAGTATCGCAAAATATATAATAGTATATCAAATACTATTGAACTTTTTAGTAAGTCAAATAAAAATAAATTTATGATCAGTCTTTTATTAAGTAGAGATGATGTATTTGATTATAGCATTATCACCACGTTAAAAAATATTATTAATAAATTCAAAGGTTAATTTAAGTAAAATCTCTTTATAATTTATAAATTAAAAAAGAAGGATTTAAATAATGATTGGAGCATTAAAAACATTAGGGACCGTTTTAACAATCGCATCAACTGCATCATTTGGGAAAGACCTTTATGATAAACATAAAGATAAAAAAAGAGCCAGACAAATTAACGAAGTTCATAATTTTATTAGTTCATTAGATTTAGAAGCATTACAAGATGCAATTGAAAGTAAAAATGAAGAGGCTCTTATTGATGCTGTTGAGGATATAATTATAGCTGCAGAAGCTGTAAAAAGTAAGTCAGAGTTAGAAGAATTAGCAGAAGATGCACAAGAATTAGCTACAAATATTATAGATAAAGTTTCAGTTGTAACATCAACGGTCATTGATAAAGTTCAGAATAAAATTAAAGAGCATGAATTTAATGAAGATATCGAAAGACCTACATATAAGGAGTTTAAAAAATTAAAAAAACCCCTTATATTGTATTCCAATGATGGTACAAAGTTTATTATAACGGTAGATATGGAGAACGTATTTACCAATAATAAAACTAAATCTGTAACATATATTGTTAGTCCAAAAGAAAGCATTATAGAAAAATTAGACTAACGTTTAATTTTTCTACGCTTACTGATACCAATATTAGCTAATTTAGATTTTAAGGTTAAATTGGTATCACCTTTTACTACCCCATTCATAATCATATCATATGTTTCTAACCACCCAAATTTTTCAAAACTCTCACCCACATCTTTTGCAGGCGAAGTAAATTTCGGATACGATACAACCCATTCTGGTACGTTTGCTTTTAACACAGCTTTACCTAATTCTAACCCCTTCAAGTCTGTATCCCACTTAAAGTTTATTTTATCTTTATCCAAAACAAACATAAGTTTCTTTTTTTGGAAGTTAAAAGATTTCAAAATTTCCATTTGTTCATAAGTTATGTTTTTGGATAGTACCGCCATACCATCAAAAATCCATGCATCGACTAATGACTCGGTTATAAAAATTTGTTTAATATCTTCTGATTTAAATAATTTATCAAGCCCATAAATTATTCTTCCACGATCATTATAATCCTCGTCCGAAGGAGGATATAAATATTTAGTTTTTGTGGGAAAAAGTGCTCTCGCAGCAAACGAAATAAGTTTTCCGTTAAAATAAATTGGGAAAATTAATCTATTACTATAATCCCCTTCCAAACAAATAAATAACTCTTTAGAGGCTGATATATCATCCAAACCATGGTTTTTAAGGTATTCTTTAGCTTTTTTTCTGTTTTCAATAAATCTTTTTCTATATTGCATTGATATTTTATCTTTTTTCATATTTAAGTTGATTGATACATCTGGCAATTCAATTTCTTTATATGTAATAAGTTCTATTTTATCATCATCAACTTCATCTTTTAATTCTTCTTGATCTTTTAATTCCGCTTTTGGAAATAATTTCTCTTTTTTAATTTCAAGAAGAATAGCACCTACTTTTTTCCATGCTGATTTTGATATGAAGTTAGCCAAGGTATTAATGTTTGAACCAGTAAATCTGTGTTTTCTCCCACAATTAAAACATTGAAATCCTATTTCATCATGTTGAAATAAAAAGTGGCTTCTTGGATTTTTACTGCGACCATCATGACAATATGGACAACCTGTTAAGTTTTGTCGCCACCCCTTAGATGATGTATTACCCATTCTAAAATATTGAGTTATAAATCCTTCTTGTTTAATTCCGTAATTTATCACTTAATTCCTTTAATATATCTGCTAATTTATTTTTTAAATATTTCTTATATTTTACAATTTTAGTCATTTTCTCAAACTCACCTGAGATAATTTTTTTATCATTTATAGAAAATTTAATCTTTGATAAAGAATCTGTATTTTCAAATGTCACAATAGATTTAATAAAGGACCAGGATACAATTACATAATTATATCCCTCTATTTCAAATGTGCCAAACCGATATAAACTTTTAGTATTTTTATTAATTTTTTTATGATTAAATTTGATACCTGATAAAATTAAAGCATCTATTAAAGTGCCAAGATATTCTTTATCTTTCTCTGTCATATACTACCTTCTTTTATTTTAAGTAAATGTGAATTATTTCCCGAACCCATTATCATAAAAGCTATTTCAGGATATTCTTTATCAAAATTTGAAATCAGTCTATTTTTTGCTATTAAACTCAAAGGCGTTAGATCTAAAATTAAATGTTCTTCTTTAGTATATAACATATCAAATATATCATATTTTTTTAATACTGTGTCGGTCAATACAATTAAAATATTATCATTAAAACGTTCTAAAAATTTAGCATTATCAATCATTATGTTTTTTATCTCATTAGATAAGGCATTAAGGGTTCGCCATTTAATTTCGATTATTAACATTTTAATACATTATATTATGTTGAATTTTATGAAGATCTATAATCCCTTTGACTTTCCAGTCAAAAGCCGATAATTCTTTTTCTTTTGTCTGCATAGCATGAATAGTTTGCTCCATTTTACGCAATAATGATTTAGTAGCTTTATATTCTGATAGTTTTCTAATTTCTCGTTCATAGTCTTTAGTAGTTTTTAAGAGTTCGGGAAATCCATCATAATCTTCTGCTATACTATGAAATTGTCGTGAATGCCATGATTCAAATTCTGTCTCTAAATCAGCATACATCAGTCTAATCTTAAACATTATCTTTGTAAGTTTTGATTGGTGGAATGATGCAAGAGCTATAGACTCTTGCAATTTTTCAAGATCAATTTTTGGATCTAATGAAAAATTCATTATTTCAGTTAGATCATCAAATTCATAATCAGTCAGGACTTCTTGAAGAAATTCTAATTGTGACATATACTTTTCCTTATTTTAAATATAAGGTAATTTTACATTTTTATTAATTATTCTTCACTAAAATAAGTTACGTTTAAATCATCTAATTCAAAACCATAATTTGCAGCCGCTTGTTCTAAGTCCAATACTGTATAATTTTCACCAGATTTTACTTTTCTTATTGCTGTTAAAGCGTTCTTATATAGAAAAGTATCAAATGCCTCAAACATAAATTGTTTATCAACTCCTGCTTTTTCTGCATATGATTCTATGACACTTATTGTAATATCCCCAGGTTTTATAGTTTTATTAATTTCTTTTACGACCTCTTGGAATTTTTTAGCTTGTTTTTGTAATGAAGCTGTTGTTGATTTAGTTGTATCTTTTTTCCTAAACATAAACATATGATTAATCCTCTCTTTAATATATTTCTTTTATTTATTCATTTTTTTGTAAAATATCTCTAAATAAAAATAAGGCTTAAAAATGAAAATAATAAACAAAGAATTATTTGAAAAACCTAGTTGTAAATTTAAATTTCTAGCAAAAGAAGGCTTTAATATACCTAATTTTTATGAAGTTGAATCAACTGATGAAATTCTTGCTATATACAAAGAATACACAGAAGGTAAACGTGAGAACCTATCTTATGATATAGATGGTTTAGTTGAAGAAGTTAATGATTATGAAATTCAAGAAAAATTAGGATATGAACCAAACGGTTTAAACCCGAAATTTGCTACAGCTATAAAATTTGATAGTATATCTAAAAGTACGGAATTAGTAGATATAAGATGGACTGTTGGTATGACTGGAAAAATTATCCCAACTGCTATTTTAAAACCTGTAGACATTATGGGAGTAACCATTACCAAAGCATCAATGCATAACTTTGATTATTTAATGGATTATATAAACAAATATGATATTGGTATTGGAAGTAAAATGATAGTTGCAAGGAAAGGCGATGTTATACCACAAATAATAGGTGTTGCTGACAATAAAAAAATATCGGATATACAAATACCTGATTTATGCCCAATATGTCATGAAAAAGTACATAATTTTTCAGTTGATTTAGTTTGTGAAAATCCATTTTGTGAAGCTAAGACTAAGGGAATCTTTACTAATTTCTTCGGAACATTAGATATAAAAGGATTAAGTGAAAAATTTATAGATAAAGCTATTGAACAATTCAATATTAAAACTATCGATGATCTTATGAAACTTACGATTGATGATATAGAATCTCTTGAAGGCTTTGCTAGAAAATCAGCAGAAAAAGCATACAACGCCATTCATAGTGTTAAAGAAGTGAGTCCAGAACAATTTATGGCATTATTAAATATACCAAACCAAGGTGTTCGAGTATTTGAGAATTTATTATCTGAAACACCAATAGAAAAATTACTAGATCCAGATTTTAAAGCTGAAGATTTATTAGATACTAAAGGAATTGCAGAAAAAACAGCTCAAGCTATATATGACGGCATTCAAATGAATTTAGAAAGAATACGTGAAAATGCTGAACATTTTACCATAATAACAAAGAAAAATAAAATTCAGCATTCAAGTAAAATTACAGGAAAGTCTTTCTGTATAACAGGTACTTTGAATAAAGGGAAAAGGAAAGATTATGAAAATTTAATTAAATCTATGGGTGGATTAGTTTCTAGTGTTAATAAATCATTAAATTATTTAGTTACAAATGACCCTGAAACGACTTCTAGTAAAATGACTAAGGTATTAAAACTTAATGCAGAATGGCATAATAATGGTGAAGATAGATCAATACAAATAATCAATGAAGATGATTTAATAAATTTAATAGGAGATAGTAATGAGTAAAATGGAAGAAATAGAAGTAAATGAAGCACCAGAAGAAGGATTAACGGATTTACAGGTATATGGTATATCTGGAACTGTTGTACAGCTTTTAGGATTAGTTAAGAAATATTCAATACTTGCACAAATGCAAAAAGAAATAATGAATAAATTGCCGCAAACTCAACCGATAATGAGGGAGATTTATCAATTTGAAGAAACTAAACTAATAATGGATATTCGCACACAATTTGATATGGTTTATGTTTATACATTAGATAAAACGATTGTAAATAATTTTCAGGTATTAAGAGATGGATTTGAATCAGCAATTTTATTTTTAACTACAAATTTACAAGATGTTACAAATTTTACAGACAAAAATTATATTGAGATCCTTGATGAATTTACAGATAAACTAACCACCCTAGCCGATGCTATAGCTACAAAATCTATTTACGAATCAAATTTTAAAATTTAAAAATTATTTGTAAAATATCATTAATACAATTTATAAAAAAGGAAAATAATGAGTAATCTAAAAGACCAAATATGGGTTGCGAAATATGCACCATCAAACTTGAATGAAACTATCATGACTGATGAAATTAAGGAAAAAATGGAAGATTTTGTTAGAACAAAAAATATTCCTAATCTTCTTTTTGCTGGACCTGCCGGTACAGGTAAAACAACAACAGGTAAAGTATTATTGGATTCATTGGGAGTTGATGATGGAGATATTATGTTTTTAAATGCTTCTGATGTAAATAGTGTAGATGCTGTAAGAAATATGATTAAACCCTTTGCTATGAGCATGAGTATAAATCAGGAACTACCAATTAGATTTATTTTTCTTGATGAAGCAGACCATTTATCACCACAGGCACAGGCTGCTCTAAGAAATCTTATTGAATCTAGTTATAATTCCGCTAGATTTATTTTAACGGCAAATTATCCTAAAAAAATTATTCCTGCTTTACATAGTAGATTACAGGGATTTACTTTGGAGAAACCAGCTTTAGAGCCTATATTAGAAAGAGTTATCACAATATTAGAAAATGAAGAAGTCGAAATAGAAAATGAAGATGATTTAGTAAGTTTAATTAAAAATAATAGTACAGATATTAGAAAATTAATTCAATTATTACAACAAAATACGATTGATACAGAAGAAGGTAAAATTTTACGCATAGTTATTAAAGAAAGTGGAGGATCAAAACTTTTTGACGATTATAGTAAATTATTCTGCAAAGGTGATGCTAAAGCATTACGAAATTTAGTTTTTTCTAAATTTACTGATAGTGATTGTGCTGAATTTTGGGATTTAATGGTAGATGATATTATTAAATCACCTGAAAAATATGAGGAAGTTGGAGCTGGCCTTGATAATATTATTTATAATTTAAATGAAGGTCAAAAAACACATGAAATTGTAGCAAATAAACAGTTAAATGTTCTGGGATTTACTCTTTTAGCTTTAATTGATGAGGAAGAGTAATAATGGTGTATATAAGTATAGATTTAGAAACAACTGGTTTGAATCCTGAAACATGTCAAATTTTAGAATTTGGAGCTGTCTTGGAAGACACTAATAATATCAAACCTTTAGATGAATTACCAACATATCATGCATATATCAAACATCCTGGCGGAAATATTTCTGGAAATATATATGCTTTAGATCTTAACAAGGAAATTATCAGTAACCTTAAAAATGAGAAAGACTTAAAAGATAAATATAATTTTATAAAAGTTGAGGATTTAGCTGATGATTTTCTTGCATGGTGTAAAATTCAAGGATTGGAAATCAAAGAAAGTACGCATAAAGGTGGAACAAATTTTTCATGCACAATTAATGTTGCAGGGAAAAATTTCTCCGGATTTGATCGTAAGTTTTTAGAAAATGTACCAGATTTTACTAAGAAAATACGTATGCGACAAAGAGTAATTGATCCAGCCATTTTATTTATTGATTGGGAAAATGATACTTCAGCCCCACATTTAGAATTATGCAAACAAAGGGCAAATATATCTGGAGTTGTTACACATTTAGCAGTCGATGATGCAATGGATGTAATTAAATTATTACGAACTCAATATGCTAATAAACCAAAGTAAACTATTAAATAGTCTTAAAGAGATGTCACCGGATATTTATTTAAAACTAATATCTGTTTTACCAAATCATGAGAGTTTGGACAATTTTATAAAAGATAATAAGATACAAAGTTATGATGAATTTAATATGGATCTATTTCAAGCATATTTAAATATTTTAAACCATATATCATTTAATACTAATAATAATTCACCAGTTAAAGGTGAATTATCTCTTAATAATACTTCGGGTGAATTGTTAATATTCGATGGTAGTAATTGGATAAATATTTCTACTAAATAGATAATGTCTCATATGACTTTATTATATATCTAATAGCTTGAGACTCACTTAATTGGATCTTGATTCTATTTTCATCCAATAAAATAAGTGGCACTACATCTCTTTTCCAATATTTAGTACCTTGTACATCATCATAAGTATATAATATAATATCTAAATCAAATGTAGCCATATTATGTTGTATTATATATTCAGTTGATGGTTGATCTATACCTAATACAGCTTTAACAATCGATCTATTTTCAGAATCAATATATTGTGCAACAGTACGACCAATATACCTATAAACACTAACAGTAATATCTCCTACTGGAGGAGAATTTTCAAATGATAAAATACCGTTAGTATAATCAAACAAAGGTTGGGACGGATGTGAGGTTGGTATTTTTACACCATTTGCAAAAATATTAATAGAATAATCAATACCATATGATGGTGGTATCAACCCATTAATAAGCTCAGAATCAATTATTAACTTCCAAGCTTTACGATCTTGTACAGTTGTATCCTCCGTCATAATAATATTATCTAAATATTCTATATTATTTAAAGCTGTATCTGGAGTAGATGGAATATAATCAATCCAAACTTCTTTTGCATGTGGATAAATTAAGAGGCCATCATCCTCTTCGAACCATTGTTTATTATTTGATGTATGGCGTTTATTAACTATTTTTTTATGTGAATAATTTATTTTTGTAATGTCTGTCATTTCTATCTCCAGTTATCTGAAATTTCTTCAATTTCACTTATTTCAATATCACTATATAGAACGATTTTTAAAAAATATCCGTAATTAGAATCTACCGTTGAATTTGCACCAATCGTCCAACCAATTTCAAGTCGATCACCAATCTTATTAATATCAGTTGCGCAACCTGTACCATCTACTGTACTATTATTTGAAAAATCCTGAACATCATATAAAATATTTAAATCCAGCCAGCCTGTTAATGATGGAAATTTAATAAATATATCAAAATCTACACCTATATTACCCAATGTTAGTATTTTGATACGTCCATTAGAATTAGATTTTAATGGTGCTTGAAATGACCTATAATAAAATTGGTTATCTGATGAAAATAAACTATAATCTACTGCAATACCGTAATTAGTATAATCAGTATTCGCTTTTTTAAGTTTTCCTAAAAATTGTTGAGCATTATATTGTTCTAATAATACTTCGCTATCCCATATACTCTTCGAACCAATTAATGTTATATCATCAAAATTTATTGAATCTGGCAATCGATAATCTTCGTCTTTAAATGTCTCTTTTAATAAATTTGAATTATTATTAATATTATTAGTATCAATTAATAAATCTATTTTGAATGATGTAGTAGGACCCCATCCTGTTGTGACTTTTCCACCTTTTGCATATATTTCTACTTTATCAAGCATAACACCGGTTCCAGTAAAGTTAATTACATAGTCAGTTAGAATCAATCTATCATTCCAATTAGGTACTAATTCTCCAGCTAAATTACTAGATGAATCATTCCAAATAACATTACCTGCATCAGAATAAGCTAATGTTAAACTTAAAGGATGATCCCAATAAGTATTAGCAAAAATATTTTCAGCTGTTAAACTTAGATTAAATGCAATATTATCATAGAAAAACTCCACCCCAGAAATGCTTTTTGTAATCCCACTTTTTAAATAAAAATTATCAATTATAGTATTTACAATAGTTTTATCATAATCATAAAATATTTCCGATATATTAGTTGAGTAATCTCCACCCACTACATCAATATGCTTAACATAAAAGGAATGTTTCCCTGGAGAAATCGATGTTTGTCCAGATATAGTACCTATATTTAATTCACCCGTTCCTCGTTGCCATTTTTTAAAATCATTATAACGTTCAACGGTATTTATTGTTAATATTTGTGTAGAACTACGATATAAATCTTTATTCGGATTTGCTATAATATTAGTACTTGTTCCATCATTAAGAGTTATCGTTTGATTGATATCTGGTAAAAACCCTTGAACTACACCATAATAATCTCTGCTTGTTTCATTAAAATTATTAAACAAATCAATACCATTATCAACTTCTATATTATCATATACCGCAACAATAGTACCTTGATCTGCTCTACCGAATTGTAGTTGTTGCTTATCTTTTACCATATATCCATTTATAGGCAATTCAGCAGAAAGTTTATTATCAGTTATAATATACGTTATATAATCACCATCGGATAAATCATCTAGTCGTAATAATTCAGGGATTTGATCATTTTGTTTAGCTATTTTTCCTGATTTAAAGCCACCCACAACATTAATTACTAAATCCCCGAATAAGGGTGACGCTTCTGCTGGTGCTAAATCTTTCAATGCTTCATTAATTTCATCTACTGCTGTTGATATTTTTGTAGTAGTACTGAATTCAAACAAACCATCTGGATAATATTCGCCATCTCTTGTAAAACCAATTTCATCCGAACCCAATAAAACAACTTCTAATATATGAGGTTCATAGGGTAGTCCAGTCTGTGGATCTAATTTCAGATTAACACTTTGAAATTTTCCAATAGAAGTATTATACCATATTCTGCCTAATCGCCACTCCGATTCAGGTGGTACAGCATTTAAAGTTTCTGGTACTAAATTTTTAATTTTAGCATTCGGGCTCATATTTAGATGTTGTTTTAAATAAAAATCTGCTGACATATATGCTCTCCGTTTTTATATCATTTTTATATATTTATTCGATTTTTTGTAAAATATTATTAATTCAATTAAAGAGGAACTATATGAAAAAAGAAACACTAGATGAATTAACTAAATTACAAGATGCGCTAAATGAGTTAATAACACCAAATTGGAAAACTAATCGTAACGAATTAGATTTTATGGTTGCAAATCATCAGGAAATGGCAGAATTAATTGATACCGAATACGTCGATGCTAATGGACAAAAACATGCATTAGGTTGGAAATGGTGGAAAGGTGCTGAAGGTCAAAGGACTATGGATTCTGTTGATTGGGATTCAATGCATACGGGAGTAAAAAATAATATTAAAATCGAATTGACCGATCTACTATTTTTTACACTATCTCAAAAGGTACTTGGTGACCTGACTGGTGAAGATGAAACTGTACAACTTAGTGAAAATGATTGGATTAACTTTGTAAGTATTTCAGCAAATAATTTACTACAACGTCCTGGTGCAGCTTTAATGCTAATCCTAGAATTGGCAAATAAAATCGGTTTTAATATAAGTGCATATTATATCGCAAAACACACTTTAAATCATATCAGACAGCTATCAGGATATAAAGATGGAACATATGTAAAGGTTAATAAAGGTATTGAAGATAATGAATTACTACACTCTGTTATTGAAAATATTTCTATCGAAGATATAGATAATAACTTTACAAATACAGCTGATAAAATTATTGATGATACATATGACATTTTTAATGTTGATAATAAAGATAGAATGACTGTTCTAAAATGGAAAAATATTCTAAAATAAAGGTTGAGATATGGAAGATAAAAATCTTGAAGAATTATCGGAAAATGAAATAGTTGATGCATTAATCACACCCATACAACCTCCAGCTAATTCTTTAGAAGAAAGTGGAGATGAATTAAGAGCTATGGGGTTTAGAGATATTTCAGAGGCTGATGATAAACAAGTCATGGAAGAAGCTATGAAAAATATTCAGATTACTAAGCTTTTATCAGATTCATCTCGGGGGACAAAAGATAAAAAATCTATTAAAGATTATTTAGAACACCATATTAAATTTTTAGAAAGTGTGTCTCCAGGTAAATCATTAAAAGACATTGTTGAAAAAATAACCGTTGAACATGCAAAGGCAATTTTGAAAACAACAGCAAAACAAACTGATATTCCCGATTCAGTAATAAAAAAACATTTGAAAACATTGAAAAAAAAATATAGTTAATTGTATAATTATATATGAAAACAAATTAAAAACAAAAAGGATTTAAAAAATGGCAATAGAATTTGATACAGAAGTTATGGAAAATGCAATGAGAGCATCACTAATTATCGCTCAACAAGAAGAAATTTTAAATGAAGCTTTAGGTACTCTTGCAGCAGACTTTGGTGTAAGTAAAGGCATCGCTAAAAAAATAATTAAAGCTTTTGCAGCAGATAAAATTGAGAAAACTCAAGAAAAAATGGAAGATGAAAGAAGTGCATTAGCAAACGCAGATCTAATGTTAGAAGCTGTTGAAAATATGTCTTTTGAACCGGAAGATTTATTAGATGAAGAAACTGAAAACTAAAATTTAAATTAAGGTTTATTTTATGAAAAATATCAAACAGAATCAATCTCATAATGAATATGAGATTGAAATCCCTTTACCAATAACAAAGCCTAAAAATATATCTGTCTTTGACGATCAACAAAGAAATATAGCAGTTTTACGCATATATGGCGAAATCGATGAACCTTCAGAATATATTGAGGAGCTTTCAAAATTAAATAATTTATCACATCAATATGATGTTATTGAAATTACCCTTAATTCACCGGGTGGAAGTCTTAATACTGCTGTTGACTTAGCTTCAATAATCAATAACTTTCAACATGTTGTAACTATTGGTAAAGGTGAAGTAGCTTCTGCAGCATTTATGATTTGGACTATGGGAGATATTAAGGTTGTTACTGATTACTCCATGTATATGGCTCATAGAGAATCATATGGTATGTATGGAAAAACTTCAGAACATAAAGCTGCTGCTAATGTTTTTGGTGAAGTATATGAAGAATTATTTGAAGATTGCTTTGGTAATATTTTAACTGAAGAAGAAAAACAAATTGCAGAAAGAAGCGAAGCATGGATTTCTTATAAAGATTTATTATCTCGCCCAGGTGTAATTTCGTATGATAGTTATATTGAACCAGCTAATCCATATTCTATTATGGATACTTATATTTCAAATGATGGTAAAATGTTTATGTTTGATAATGAAATCGGAGCATTTAGGACTATCAAAATTAAATATGGTAATGAGATTATTACAGATATGACCGATTACCTTTATGGAATTACGACAATTACAAAATTGCCAAAAATCAAAAATAAACCTTCTAAAAATGTAAAATTAAAGAAAAAGAAGGATAACAAATGATACAAAATCAACCAGTAAAAGTAGATGTTGAAGAAGCACAAGATTTAGCAAATATTAAAACATCGAAAACAAAAATATGTTTAGACGATATAGACAATTTTATTAAAGATGAAATCAGAGATAGTTTTTATATGAAATTTTCCAATGGGGATTTTGAAAAATCTTGGACAGAATATAAAACAATTCCTGTATTTTTAGCAAAAGGGAATATCTATGATTTAGTACCAGAAGGTATTTCTAAAGAGACGCATTATGTATTACGTTTAGTTGCAACATGGCATGTTGAAAAAGCATTAAACGCTTTAAAATTTGATACTGATAATGACGATAATCTCAAGATAGATAATTCCATGGGTAATATCGGCACTGCTGGACGTATAGCAAAAATATGGGCTGGAAATACTTTAGATTCTGAAAATATTAGAGAATATGGTGATGGAAGATTTACAAAAATGCCTAGACTTGCAGCATTTCCAGCATCTGAAAAAGATAGAAAACGTCCTGTTACGGTCAATATTGAAAATGCTGGGATTGGAAGTGTCTGTTCACATCATTTCTTACCATTTAGTATAACTAATGATAGTAATAGTAGAATTGTAATTTCATATATTCCTAAAGATAAACTATTAGGTTTGAGTAAAATTGGAAGATTCGTAGAATGGTGTTTAAATAGACCATCTTTACAAGAAGAGGTAACTGCACTAATTCACGAAAAAATTTCTAAAATTGCAGAAACTGAAGATGTATATGTTGGGCTTTTTAATATTGTTCATTCCTGTGAAACAACTCGTGGCGCAAAACAATATTCCACTACTACAACTGAAGATTATAGTGGTGTATTTGATGATCCAATTATGAGAAATACTATTTTAGATGGAATCAAATAAAATACAGATCGGAGGTTATGATACACATAACCTCAGCGATAATTCAGTTTTTTTTGCATCAAAACAAAAAAAATCAAAAATATCCTTCATTATTCACAACATTGTAATTATAAATGATTCAGAAATATTTAAAATTTTATTAAAAAATAAGTTTATTATTCGTATAATGAAGTTTAAAGATGAAGAAACACAACAACCGTCACTTGTTATAGACTTTGTTGATACAATATCAAATCAAATTAAGTTTAAACCTGATAAAATATTTTATAATGGTGTTGGTGTTGGTGGATTCTTATTTGAATTAAATTATATTTCACAATGGGAAATACCTATTGTTGATAAATTACTGAGATCTTTTGTTATAGGTTCAAAAGAAGATTTTTTGGAAGTTATTAACACTTATAATTTATTTTTAAATAGTGAGACACAGTTATTCATCGAAACCCATTTTTAAAAGGTTTAAATTGAGATATTCACCATATTCATTTTCCAAAATTAACACGTACAAGCATTGCCAAAAAAAATTTGAATGGACTTATGTAAATAAAAAAAACATTGATAAAAATTATAGCGATCCCGCATACTTTCAACGGGGTCGATTTATACACCAATATATCGCAAAACGATTATTAGGCCAAAATATAGAAATAAATGGTTATGCATCAATAGAAATAGATGATAAATTAAATTTGATAAACCAAGCAGATGAAGCGCTAGAAAACGACTATATAAATATAACATTCGACTTTGATATTACGGAAGTAGAGCAACCTATCAAATTAGATAAATCTTGTAAAATTTCTAAATCAAAAAAAGATAGTATGTTTACTGGTTTTATAGATTATTATGCAGTACATGATAATCTAGGTGTAATTGTTGACTGGAAAAGTGGAAAATTCAAAGACCGACCAAGTTTTGAACAATTGCAATTATACTCTATATGGTTAATAGAAAAATATCCACAAATAGATGAAATTGATTTACTTTTTTATTATATCGAACATAATAAATTTAATATCATTACAATAGATAAACAGTCAATTATTAAATTTCGAGATAATCTATTATCCGATATTTCCACAATAGAAAAAACTGATACTTTTTCTATCAATCCATCTAAACAATGTGTATATTGTCCTTTTTTTGAATCTTGTTTAGATGAATTTAATATTTTAATTTAGGACATCTTGTTCTTGAATTAGACTAGATAATGCATTTTTAAGTATATCTTCATATTTACTTTTTGATGCAGGGCCTGCTAAATTACCATAGACCTTACCTTTTTTCATAAATAATACCGCCGGTAATGTATTCATTTGGAAATATGAAGCTACTTTATGTTGTTCTAATATACGACATAGATAAATATCTACTTTCCCTTTTAAACGACCATCAAATTCTTTAAATATTTCTAAAATCTGATTCTTAGTAGGTATATCATCCGAATAAAATAGTATGTACTGTGCTTTATCTTCTAATAAAACCCTATCAATATTTTCATCTGTTAAATTTTTTATCAATTCTATCTCCTTTGTTATATTAGATTAATTTTACATTTTTTTGTAAAATATTAAAAAAGAAAATAAGGAATATATATGAATAACCTTTCTAAAAAGGCAATCGAATATTTAAAGCAATTAAATGACTTAGACATTGCATGGTTTGAAGATAAAGATAGAAAATTTGTTATGCTATTTGAAAAGCCCTCACAAGTAAAAGCTATAAAGCCCGTTATGGGATCTACAAAAGATACAAAACATATTAAAAATATTTCGCTTGCTGGTCATACTATGAGACTAAAAAATTTTGATGAATATAATCCTAAGCTAAAGGATAAATCATGGTATAAAATGGTTAAAGATAAAGATCTACCATTTATACCTGATAACTATGAGTTAGTTGTTAAAGAAAAATCAACAGGCAAATTTAAAACTGATTATCAGGAAATGGTTTTAAATGCTAAGCGAGCATTTGATGAAGCTGATTGGATTGTACTAGGTGTTGATCCTGATAATGAAGGTTGTGCATTAGGTATGGAAGTTATTATGGAATGTAATGCTGAAGATAAAGTAATCGGCATGGTTAATATGTCCAAACTTGATTTTCATTCATTAAAAGAGGAAGTAAAAACTTTAGACAAAATACCTTTTTGGAATATGGCACAAAGTGGTTTTGCTAGAGGAGAATTTGACTGGGCTTTTGGCTTAAATAATACTATTTTAGCGTCTGTTTTATTGGGTGGTGGTCAAACATATCATGTTGGTGGTGTGAAATCACCTGTTATAAGAATGGTAGTAGATAGACTAAATCATATTAAGAATTTTAAACCTGTTAAATATTGGAGATTCGGGGGTTTAGCAAAACATAAAGAATCTGGTGTGGAATTTAATTATATTATAAAAATTAAACAAGATGATACAGATATTATCAAAACTCAAAAAAATATAGATAAACTTGAAAAGGAATTAGAGTCTATCGATAAAGATGATGAAGTTAATAAAGATAAAGTTTCATCATTATATAATGAATTAGGCAAATTAAGATGGAAATTAAATGAATTAGTTAAAGAATTTGAGAGTTCAGAAAGAGATATTTATTCAAGTAAAATGAGAAAAAAAGTAGAAAATGCCATAAAAATAGGTATGAATTTTAAAGTAAGTAATTTCACACAAAAAAATAATCTTACCCAAAATCCACCATTAGCATATTCACTAACTGACTTACAATCAGAGGCAGGTAATTTACATAATTTTACACCTGCAAAAACATTAGCTACGGCGCAAAAGTTGTATGAAGGACAATGGCAATCTTATCCTAGAACAGATAATAGATATTATGCTAGTGGCGAAATGTCAAATATTAAAAAGATAATACCAAATTTATTAAATCTATCATCATTTAAAAATGTTAATATTCCTACTCCATTTAAAGTAAAAACTGGAGTATTTAATAGTGCAAAAGTATCAGCTCATACAGGTTTAGCACCTACAGCAAAAGAAATGACTGACAAATCATTATCCGGAGAACAAAAAATTATTTTTGATATGGTTGCAACAAGATACCTTATTCAATTTATGGATAAATTTGAATACTATAAAGTTGAAATGGATGCCGATATTGATGATGAAATATATTTGACTACTTTTCAAAATATTCAAACTAAAAAAGGTTGGAGAGAGTTATATAATCCAGCTAATATGTACGGTTTTACTTACGTAGAACAACAAACCTTACCAACAATGAAAAAAGGTGATAATATTGAAATCATTACGATAGAAAAAGAATCATTAGAAACTAAACCCAAACCTATGTTTAGTGAATTTAGCTTATTAAAAGGAATGGAAAATATTTCACGTATATATCCAGAATTAGAAGGATTAGAAAAAGGCATTGGTACTCCTGCTACAAGAGCAAGTATTTTAGATTCTTTATTTAAATCAAAATACTTAATCAAAAAAGGTAGAGTTATTGATGCTAGTGAAAAGGCAATAACACTTACAAATTTATTACCTGATGAAATGACTAATCCTAAATTAAGAGCCGATATGGAAGCAAAACTTAATCAAATTGTTGATGGTAGTTTGACAAAAAAAGAATATGAATTAGAATTTAAGAAAATGGTAGAAGAACAGGCTAAAAAATTATATGAGATAGGTGAAAAAAATAATATTGAAATAATTGATAAAGCTACTTTACCACCTAGTGAAGCACAATTAAAATTTGCAAAAACTATGGAGAAAGAATTAAATATAAAAATCCCTAAAGAAGCCTTAGAACTTAAAGATGAATTAACCAAATGGCTTAAAAAACATGAGAAAAAAATGCCTAATTTACTTTCTGATAAACAAGTAGCATTTTTAACTGAATATGGTCAAGACGATGAAGAAATCGTAGCGATTTTAGATGCAAATGCTAAAAGAGAAATGACAAAAGAACAAAAATTTAAAGCCTCTAAATGGTTAGGAACTTATATGCGAACTAGTGAATATCAGAAAAAGAGAGCTGCAAAAGCGGCAGCAACAAGAAAACGTAATAGAGAAGCTAAAATGAAAGCTATGGGTATTGAAACACCAACAGTTTCTATAAAACGTCCACGTAAAAAGAAAGAGAAAAAAGAAAAATAAATAATTTTTTCTATAAATAAATCAAAAAGGATGATATGAATGACATTACTTGAATTAAATGAATCACTTTCTCTAAACTTTGAAAATGGAATTATTGTATATTTAGATAAATCGAATAAAACATTTAGATTTGTAGATTCAAGCGATAGTGCTCGCCGAGGATTAACAACAACTATAAAAAATAAAAATGATTATAAAAAATTAACACGACAATATAAGATTGATAGTAGTTTTGATGAATTTATACCTTTAAGTAATGATTTTAAGAAAAATAATAAGTCATCTGAAATGAGGAAAGTTTTAGCTGCTATGCAAAATGACATCCTCAATCTAAATAGAAGGTAGTTAATAATGGGTTATGGGTATTATTCTCGACGTTATTCATACGAAAGTCCTTCTCCCATAGAAATGTCAGATAATGACATAAATACATTAATCAATACTCTCAAAGAACAAATAGAAAATAATAAATTAAAAGATATAAGATCAACATTATCCAAATTGAAATTATCCACAAATGAAAAATATAAAGATTATGTTGGATTTAATGCTGTAATTTTAGCATACGTATATGCATTAAAAATAGGCAGTAGTAAAACAATAAGTAGTTTGGAAAAAACTATTTTTAAAAAAAATTTTACAGTTGACGGGTTAAATATTTTATCACTTTCTAAGATTCTAAAAAATGATTTTAAACTATTTATGGATCATTATCTAATAGATAAAAATACAATATACACAATAGATGATAATGAAACTATTACCTTTTTATTCTCAAATTATCCTACTGAAGCAGAAGTAATTATTAAAAATGGTAAAATTAGTAAATTTATAAAGGGCGAGGATAGATTAAATGTAATACTATCAATAATTAAGTATTCTGAATTATTTGAGACTATTATAATCGGTTTAACAACTTTATATGGTACCGATTATGTAGATAAATTTTCAATCAAATATGACACTTTAAAAAAAATCCACGATGAAATAATCTTAAAATCAAAACCTCTATTAAAGTCTCTCTTAAATGATTTTTATTATATTATTTATAAAGAATTTATAACTGCAGATATTTTAATTTATGATTTAGAACATAAGTTGTTATTAGAAAATACACAAAAAAAATATATTGAATCTATATTAGATATAAGCGAAAAAAAACTTTTTGAATTATTATATCTGATTAAAAATCATGAATTACGTACTAATTTTATAGCTAATTCTGAAAAAGTATTATCATTAATTGTTAAAAATGGAGATCCCACACTTATACCTAATGAAATAAAGGACATATTTCTTTTTTAAAAAAATTGTAAAATATTATACAAATAACATAGTATAATAAGGTATTTACAATGACACTATCTCACAAAAAAATAAAATCTATTAAAAAAGTTAAATATTATGACAAAGTATATGATATAACTATGAAGTCCAACCCACATACATTTTTTGCTAATAATATTTTAGTACATAACAGTTGCTATTTTAGAATAATGGAGGCAGAAAATTTGGAGGAAGCTCAAAAAATTGGTGCCGATGTTGTAAAAGCATGTGATGAAGGTAGTATTCCAATGTTGGTTAAAGATATTTTTAATGGTGATGATGTCATGAGATCCGATTTTGAAGCTATTGCCCGTTCAACATTATCATATGGTAAAAAGAAACAATATGCATTTCTAAAAGGTTGGGAAGATGGTGAAGTACTTCCAAAGCCAAAATTAGGTATTACCGGTCTATCTATTAAAAGATCTGATTCACCCAAACAACTATCTATGGAAATGAAACCGTTCTTTACTGAAATTATGAAAGGTTTAAAACATGAGCAAATCAAAGAAGCTATGGATAAAATTGAGTCGGATTATGATGATCTAAGCTTATATGATTTATCTGCAAAACGTTCAGCGAATAATTTAGGTAAATATTTAAAAGCATTCAATTATGAAATTGAATATAAATCTAGACCTTATAATATAGAAAAAATTGATGAATTTTTAAAAGAAGAGTACCCTGATATAAAAATTAAAATAAATGATAAAATATATTTTGATTTTATGAGAGAAGGTAGAGGTCGTTATTCATTAGAAGATGGTGAATTAATAAAAGATGTTAATGGCGAAATTTATATTGAAGCAAAGGTAAAAATGGTTGTACCATTTCATATAAAGGCGTCTATTTTATATAACTATCTATTAGATGAATATAATTTATCATCCGAGTTTAATCAAATATTAAACGGTGAAAAAATTAAACTTTTTTATATTAAACCTACAAAAATAAATATAAAATATACAAATAGTGATGGTGAAGTATTTGATATGATACAAGAATTTGATTGTATTGCATTCCCTTCTAGTTCTAAACACATACCATCATTTATTAATGATTTTACCCCAGATAAAAAGAGAATGCTAGAAACTTATTTCTTTGGTAAAATGGAAACTATTTTTGATGTTATTGGATTTAGCAAAGAAAAACTTGAAAATATAGCTATGGATTCACTATTCTAAACGTATAATTAAAAACTATATACGTTTAGACTATCTATAAATTCATTCCATTCTTCGATACTATTATTACTAAATTGTTCAGCATTTTCTTTATCAAATGTAAATCCGATATTAGGAACTTTCTCTAAAATACGCTTATAAAAATTTATATCTTCAAACGTATTTTTAATTGAAATTTTTATATTTGTTTTTTTTAATTTATTTAATGTTGTTATTATTGTAGACATACGTTCACCACGTTTAAAACCTGTTACTTTTTCCGATAAATCACCTACTATAAAATATTTTATACCATGCTCATTAGCTGTTTCTAATTCTTGCATTAATTTTAAATTAATACTCTCAATTTCTTCATTAAATTTATATAAACCTAGTACAGTATTTAATTCATTCATAATAATCCTCTTGTTTAGTCCTAATTTGTATTATTATTTAGTTAAGTTTTTTACTTTATTATAAAGTTTATTTCTATATATTTTAAAGGAATTTTACAAAATGTTATTTTTAACCCCTTTAAAATATGACTATTTATGGAGCCAAGATTTAATAATTTCTTTCTGTTTTTGACTAAGATCAACATAAAAAATTTCTATTTCTACTATAAAATCCCCGATTTTATCTTTATTAATTGACTTAATACCTTTTTCTTTAAAAACTAATTTCTTTTTATTTTTTATATCATTGGTGTCAATAGTAATTTGTTCATCAACACCATCAATAATAATTTCATCTTCTATTAAAATATCTAACACATTAAGTTTTAAAGTCTTATATATATCTAAACCATCTCTCCTAAATTCACTATCATTATTAATATTAAGTTCAATATATAAATCACCTTTTATATTATTAATTTTATTAGCTTTACCTCTCATAACTAAACGGGTATGATTGTCGACTCCTGATGGTACAACACATTTTAATTTTATAATCTCTTCTTTGAATCCTAGACCATCACAGCTACTACATGAATATATTTTTGTATATCCTATACCTTTACAGTTTGAACATAATATATTTGTAGTAACAAATCCACTCTTACTTTGAATAGTGCCATTACCGTCACAATTTGGACAGGGCTTAAAGTTACCACCATACCCGTTACATTCATTACATTCACTCTTTTGCTTAAATTCAAATGGTATTTCGACACCAATGATTGATTCATAGAAATTAATGTGCATTTGAATTACTTCATCTTTTTTAAAAGTTTTTTTTAATTTCTTTTTGATTTCTTTCTTTGGGTATCTAAAAATTGTACGTGTATTTTTATTATAACTATAATAAAGTTTATCATAATCAGAACGTTTTTGTGAATTTGAAAGAATATCATAAGCCGCATTAATCTTTTTAAAGATAGTTTCAGCCTCTAAGTCTTTATTTAAATCTGGGTGATATTTTTTTGCTAATTTTCTATACTTATATTTTATATCCTCTAATAAAGCATTAGGAGATATTTCCAAAATCGCATAATAATCAATCATAGTTACTCCATTTTTAAGATATTTATTTAAGGAAATTAACATAAGTATTAATTTTGCAATATTTTTGCCATTTTAGTTTAAGTTTTTTGCACTATAACCGATATTCTAATTGTAAGAGAAATATATACTACATTATATCATATTTCTCTTTAAATTAAACTTAAATGGAAAAGGAATTTCCACTTTACACATTGGAGGTGTATCATGTTTAATTTAGGACAAGCTCAATCAATTTTAGGGATTAATAATTCAAATGATCAAATTTATAGATTAAATGAGCAGTTACAAACAGGTAAAAGAATTAACAGAGCGGCAGATGATGCTTCTGGTATGGCTATCGCAAACCAACTTAAATCACAAGCTAATGGTTTGGGTCAAGCCATTAGAAATTTAAATGAGGCAATTTCATTAACAAACATAGCTGATGGAGCTTTAGAAGAATATACTAAAGTCCTTATGGAAATTAGAGATAAAGCGTCTCAAGCAATTTCTGATTCAAATTCAACCGAATCTAGAACAGCTTTACAAAATGATATTAATGAAATGATTAAATCTGCGGAAGCTATAGCAACTGATACGTCTTATAATGGTATTAAATTATTAGATGGTACTTTTACAAATAAAGTATTCCAAACTGGGGCATATAGTGGACAAACAACATCTATATCAATTTCTAGTGTTAAAACAGCTGATTTGGGTATTGATGCGTTGACAGTTGATACTTCTACAAACGCTGCAACAGCATTGGATAATATCGATGCTGCTCTTAAATCTCTTGACGGTATTAGAAGTGGTATCGGTTCTGTTACACAAGGTCTTGAATCTAAAGTTAGAAATATGCAAGTAACACAACAAAACGTCTTATCTGCAGAATCTAATATTAGAGATGTAGATGAAGCACAAGCAAAAGCTGAATTAGATAACTGGACTGTTAGAAATCAAGCTGCAATGTTCGCATTTAATATGGCAGCTCAACAACAACAAAGTATTCTAAGATTATTCCAATAGAATATTAAGATTATAGGAGGGTTATTAACCCTCCTTTTTAATTAAAAGGAGATTATTATGGGTGGATATGCTAATGACGTAAGTAGTTTTTTATCAATTTTTTATTTTCGCATGGAAGAGAAATTAAATGAATTAATAGAATTGAGTAAAGATAAATCATTTGATAGTACTAAGAAAAGTGTTGCAATTAAAGACAAATTAATCGAAGCATTAGATATGCTTACAATGAGTGCATCAGATGATAAAATAAAAGAATTTACTGATTATCTAAGTACGAAAATTATTCTAGGTAAAGTAGAAGATTTAGAGGACGCAAAACGTGTATGTAAACTAATACGGTAAAGGAGATAACTATGATTCAGGAATTAACAAAATCATTATCTAATTCAATACCTTCTATAAACTATACTGAACCACAATTAAATAATATACAAGAAAAATCTTTTAATGAAATACTTGATATTGAGAAAAGTATAAATGAAGTTAATGAGTTATTAAAAGAAAAGAATCTAAAAGTTGAGTTAAATAGAGATATTAATATGATACAGATAAAAGAATTTGATGAAACTGGTGAAATAGTATTAAAATCTACTCCACCAGAAGAATATATAAAAAGAGTTAAATACTTTAAAGAAAATATTCTTCCTAGTTTATTATTGGATGAAAAGGTTTAACTTTTAGACTTTAATTTTTCAAAAGCTAGTTTTTCCGCTTCAACATCTATATTATTAGATAATCTCAATTCGGTTGGGAAAGTATTTTCAATATACGGTGTTAAAACTGGTGGAACAAACTCTTTCCATTCATCAGATTCATCCATAATAGCTTTTCGGATTTCTGTTCCGCTCATACAAATACTTTCTTTTAGTCTATCAACAATATGTATTTGAATAGTATTTTCACCATATTCTTCATTTAGAGCATTAAACCAACTTGCATCATGCTTAGAACCAGCATAGTAATGATTTGGTTTTGGTAGGTTCATACCATCAATTTTACCAAATACAAAAGAAGCCCAGGCAATTTTAGAAACCGCACCAAGATCTTTAAGCTCTATAATTTTTAATTTAGATTTTTTACCTGTTACACCAAAAACTTTTTCAATCATCTCTCTACGTTGTTTCGGTGTAAATGGATTATTAATATTGCCACTTTCTTGAATTGAACCTAAACCAATAATGACAATATCCATTTCTTTCATCATACGAGAAATCAATTCAAAGTGACCATTATGCATAGGTTGCATTCTCATTACAGCTAATCCAACGTTTGGAAGCATTTCAATGTTTGTAACCTCTAAATCATCATCTTGATAATCTTCTTTTAATATCTTGATAGCAGCTTGCTCGGAATTTGCTTTCACAGTTTCTATTTCATCATATGTAGAATTAAATTCATCTTCATATTTAAAGCTAATAGTGTAGGTATTCATAATCATTCTTTTTCTCCTTAGTTATACTTTTTAACTTTGGTTAAATACTATAACAGTTTTTTCTTTATGCACCACGCTGAGAAAACCCAATGATCTTTAGCCATTGGGATGAATCAGCAATAATGTTGTTAATTATATCAAATTCAATATTAATTTTGTATTAATTTTACATTAAAATAATGTAAAAAGTATATAGATATAAAGTTTAAGGAGATCGGATTGAAATTAAATCGCAACTACAAATATAGATTACAACCAAATACCAAACAATCCGATTTCCTTAAACTTTATTTCTTTACTGCAGATCAATCAGAATCTTTGTATCGAGAATGTCAGTTAATTCTGAAATTCGATGATTGGAGTGCCTCTCGGCACTCCCTTAGAAGCCCAATCGTCTTTAGCGGTTGGGTAGTTCACTATACTAAATTATACATTAAAATTATTTTAACTCACATCTAGAAAGGTGAAATGTAGAACTAGGTATATGTCCTTGTTTTTTATCATATATTTGCCAACCATTAACAGGATCATTAAAGATTTCATAAGTTTTAGTATGATAAATACGTATTGCCCCTTGGGGTGATAAACATATTAAAGTGGGATAATCATTTCTAACAAGATTAAGGGCATTTTCTCTAAAATTTGTTTTTTTAAAGAAATCTAGTTTAATAAATATTACGGAAATAATTAAAATAGGAACAATTATTGCACTCCATATCTTCACTAATATAAAAAAATCTGAAATATATATTTTTTTAAGTCTATTTTTAATTAAAGCATATTTATTTTTATTATCTTTGATTGTCATTATTTTAAAACCTTTAATAATTGTTCTTTAGTATTTAATTCCGGTTTATCAACTACTATTTTCAGAAGCATATTCAAATGCATTCCAATTTCCGGTCCTTTAAAACCAAGGTTTATCATATCTACACCATTTACTTTTAGTTGAGTAACTTTATATGGTTCTTCATCAACCGTACCCACCTTATTTTTAAGGGTTTTTAGAGTGATTAAACCGGCTTTATGATTATTCTCCTTATTAAGAGTTTTAAACGTGTTTAAAAGTCGTTCACATAACTCGAAATTACCATCTGCTAATCTAAGCAGTGCTTTGACCGTTGCTTGATCTGAAAAATCTCTCCCCTCAAATCCATCTTGAAATGTAATGAAAAGTGTGTATAACGCTTTATATTCAGAACTCAATTTAAGTGCTTGAATAGACCCTTTCATTTCAAGTAAAAGTGGTAAGTAATCAAATGTCTTAAATATATCTACGAGTACCATTTTATGAACTTCTTTATCTTTAATAAATCTATGGAATATCCTCATATCATGTAGAGTATCAATAACAAAGTTTAAAGAATAAGAATCCTTTTTAAGAATTTTGAACATTGAGTTTAGCTCCTGATAAAGCCGTTCTACTGAAACAATAGAGTTATCATACGTATAAATAGCTGCATCTAATTGATCTCTTGTTGTAGTAAAACCAAGACTATCAAATCGTGAGAGAAATCTCACAAATCGAATTGAACGAAGATTATCTTCTTTAATCCTTTCAGTTGCGTCCCCAACAAATCTGATAATTCTATCATCAGAGTCTTGAATGCCATTAGTAGGATCTTTAAGTTCATTTGTTATAGGATTATACCCAACTGCATTGATAGTGAAATCTCTACGTTTTGCGTCTTCTTCAAAATTATCAGTAAAAGCAATGGTAGCATTTCTACCATCACAAGATACATCATATCGATACCGTGTTACCTCATATAGTTCTTTACCGATTTTAATAGATACAGTTCCATGCATTTCGCCAGTTGGGATGACAGTTTTAAATAATTTATTAGTTATTTCTATTGGACAATTTGTTGCAAAATCAATATCTTTTGGACTAATACCAAGATATAAATCTCTAACAGGTCCACCAACTATAAGACATTCATAGCCTGCATCCATAAAAGTTTTAGTAATAAAAAGTGTATCTGATTTAAAAGGCTCTGGAAGTTGATCAAAATATCGTTTAAAATTCATTATCTTCCTTTAATATATCAATTAATATATTATATTGATTCTATACTTAAAACTACTTAAAAAATTGATATTGGGGCATAAATAATTATATAGTTTAAAAATATAGGATTTACAAATGAATTTTAAAAAATTTAGAACACAATTTTTTGATACTTTTAACTTTGAAATTGATGGAAGATTACATTATGTATATAGAATTACAGAAATCGATACAAATATGTCATATATTGGATCTAGAACATGTAATAGGTCTATCCACGATGCATATACTACATGCACCAATGATTTAAAATCTTATGGTACATCATCATATAGAAAAGAATTTATAAAAGCAAACTTAGATAAATTTAAATTCAAGATATTACGAATTTTTGATAATTCGGTTGACAAAATATTATTTGAATCATTTATACATCAGAAATTTGACGTTAAACATAATAATAAATTTTGGAATAAATCAAATCACACACCTAATGGTTGTGATACTACTGGAAGACAATTTACTCATAGTGAAGACCATATTAAAAAGAGAACTGAATCGAGATCAAAAACGATGTTGGAAGTTGGTGAAGATGGATTAAATAGGTATCAGAGAGCAAGTATAAAAGCAAATAAAACAAAATTAAAGAAAGATAAGAATGGGTTAAGTCAATATCAGAAATTAGCTAAGAAAGCTTGGACGACAAAAAAGAAAAAGGATTTAAATTTACTTCAAAAAATAATCCACGTTTAAATACAATAATAATTATGAATGATAATGATGAAATTATTGAGATTATTGAAAGCTCATTTACTACTTTCTGCAAAGAACATAAATACCCTATGAATGCGTTTAGGAAATCATATATTGCTAAAGGCAAAAAAATATATATTGATTTAGATAATGGTAATTTAAAGAAAATGAAAGATACTTTTGAGTATAATACATTTAAAGGGTGGTACGCTATAAAATATATAGATCTTTCCGATGAATTAATTAAAAAAGTAAAGGAGTTTAAAAGGTGAAATTTTTAGTAGTAGATGATTCATCAACAATGAGACGAATTATAAAGAATACAATTATAAGATTGGGGTATAAAAAAGAAAATTTATTTGAGGCAGAAGATGGCGAAGTAGCATTAAATTTATTTAGAGAAAAAGGGAATGATTTTTTTGGGATAATTTTAACAGATATAAACATGCCGAATAAAAATGGATATGATTTAATAAAAGAAGTAAGAAAATTGGATGAGAATATACCAATCGTAACTATCTCAACAGAGGGTGGAAAATCTGAAGTTTTGAAAGCTTTAAAACTTGGTTCGACAAATTACATCGTTAAACCGTTTACACCACAAGTACTTAAAGAAAAATTAAAAGATATACTTGGAGAATAATTAAATTTCTCTCAAGTATTTTTTTTCTAGTAATTTTAATAATCCAAATTCAAAACCTTGAAAATCACCAAATTCAATAAATTCATTTTCTTTTCTAATTTCATTCATTAAATTAACTTCTATTTCTAACTCTTCATCTACACCATCTTTAATAGGCATAATCATTGTAAAAGGATTAATAGTGTTATCACGAATAAATTTTGTACATCTACTAATTTTCCAAACTGGAAAATTGTCTGATTCTTCATCGATTTCAAAATACAGATAGCTATGTTCTAAACCATCATCTTCTTCATAAAATTCATTGAATGCAACTGTAAATGGAGTATCTTCTGGGAATCCCTCCATTCTTTTCAACATATCATCTAACTCTATATTTGAATCTAATTTCCAATCACGTTTAAAATAATCAAGGGGTATTTCTTGTTCGATATTTAAACCTGCTAAACAAATGATAAATTTATCTTCAATCTTGATAGGTGATATTACATAATTAAATAATCTCTTATGTCTAAATACTTTACCTATCGCATCTTCCATCTTAAATAAGTTCGGTTCCACCTTAATTTTTCTCGCTATCTATTCGTTTTTGTTCTCTATTTGAATCTTTAAATGACCATTCATCATATAGATGACTTTTCATACCACGAGACTTAATTCGATTAACTGGCATATCATAATATTTCTTAACTAAATGATCAATGAATTCATCGACTGCTGTCATATCATCCCCAAACCCCTCACCTTTTTGAGCCATTTCTTCCATTACTTTTTGTTCAGTTGCTAAAAAAGATAGCATTTCATGTTGAACAAATGATGGATTAATACCTAACTGTTCGAGCCATTCTTGATTTGGTTCATTAATATGATGAATTTGTCTACAACTTCTTAAAGACTGATAAAAACATCTACGTAAATTGTAATCAATATCTGCCTTTTCCATATCAACTTCATCCCAGTTTTCTAATCCAAAGGTTTCAACAATATCATCATATGCATCTTGATACATACCTATTTCTTTAATAGCCTGTTCTACATGAACTCTACCATCCACCATTTTAGATTTTATTTCTTCAATATCAATATCTATACGTTCTAAATCTAATTGTCTGTAATCTTCTGTTGGATATTTTGTACCCTCTCCTACTTCAGCGGCTAAAATTTCATCTCTGCGTAGTAGTTTACGTTTTAAATCATTCTGTTGCTTTAATAGTCTAAATTGAGATTCTGATAATGCACCCCTTTTAGATTCTATCTGTGCATGTATCTGACGTATATTTCTTTCTGGAGTTGCTTCAGATAGAGTAAGTCCCAATGAAACTAATTGAGTATTTGTTTTAGAAAACGCATTTAATCCTCTATTTATTTCAGTCATACGTTCCGCTATTTTATTCATTTTAGCATCATCAATAGTAACCATGGAAAAGTCTTCTGACCCCGCGCGTGTTGTTATTGTATGAAATTCAGAACTTGTAAATTTTTCTAATAGATTATTTTCAGATGTTGTAAGATTTGAAGTAGTATCTTTTTTTATAATATCACTCATTTATTCCTTTCCTTTTATTTAATTTTTATTATATTTTACAAAAAATAAAAGGAAAGTACCGGGAGAAAAGATGATTAATTAATAAATTAATTTCCTCTTTGGTTATCGTATTTATAAGTTTCTTTAACTATTTTATTAATTCTTTCTTCTCTTTCTATAATTTCATTGATTTTTTCAATTCCATTTGAAAGATCAGCTCTCATTTTAGTTTCATTAGATAAAAGTTTTGACGATAATTTATCCATTTTATCTTTATATGATTTTGTGAGTTTTTTTGATTCATCACGCAAATTCCATTCATTTGCTAAATAATATAAAACAGTTTGAGCAACAACTTTACTATCTGCTAAATCATCCTCAATATCAATTACATTCCCACGAATATTATTTCTTAATATAGATTTCGCATTTATTTTTTTAATTGTTTTATAAGCTTCTTTGTATGGTTTTACATCTTCACTTGTAAAGTTTTTTTGTGAACGGTCATCTGCATCATCAGGTGATACTATTGGAGTACCGTCTTCATTTACTTGTCCAGGATTATTTTCAATACGCAATTTATCCCCAGTCCCACCAATTTCATAAGCAGGTGCATTATATGCTCCTTCTTCTCTTGGTCCATTTATAGCCTCTATAAAATTATCATCAACTGGTTGTATATCAAATTCCTGTACTGATGAAATCATATCATCTGGAAGTTCTACAACATTCCATCCAGATATATCTCCACCAAGTGCAATATCATCACCTTGCGGAGTAGTTCCACCTATCGTTTCAATATCATTTGTTTTAAATATTCCTACCATTATTTCCTCCTAGTTACCTGAATTAGCATCAAAATGATGTAAATGATACGACATATTACCAAAATAAGATGCATTTTGAGGTGTAGATGTGTTATATTTTCTAATTTGTCTCCAACCACACCAACCATATCCCCATCCACCAGCAACAGTTATAGACGTTCCATTTCCTGATGAAGCCGAATGTGAAAAATAATTTCCTATATTCCCAAAATATGATGAATTACTAGGACTTGCAATAGTAATAACTTCAATTGACCCTTTTGGATTCCACCATCCACCAAAGATAAAACCTTTGATACCATCAGTATTACCAACATTACACCATCTGTGCCATCTTAATCCACCAAAATAAGTTCCATTTGAAGGTGTCGATATAGTGATATAGTCCATATCTTTTGATACACCCCACCACCACCAATGTTGTCTACCACCGGCATTTACACCTTTAGTACCATCAGTAATATGTGTTTGTGACCATTTTCTAGCTCTATACGCCGTACCAAAATTCTTTGAATTTGAAGGAGTAGTAATTGTTACATATTCAATATCTGATCTAGCTGACCACCAACTATTCCATCCTCCCGAAAATACACCTCTTACACCATCAGAAACACCTTGTGCACCTACAGCTCTCCAAGTAGCATTTCCAAAATATTGTCCATTACCTGGGGTAGCAAATGTAACATATTCATAAGTAGAAGACCATTGATGACCCGGCCAACCACCAGTATGCCATAAACCTCTATTTCCACCAGTTACACCAATCGGCGAAAGAGTCATTTGTCTTGGAGCTCCAAAAAATTTAGCATTCATAGGAGTACTTATCTGCACATAAGTATATTCATTAGGACCTTGACCACATTTCCACCCTCTAGACATAACCATTCTATCACCTTGGAAACCTTTAACAATACGTCCTAATTTTACAGCATTATTAACATCATATACTAATTGTCCAAATTTTGCATTTGAACTATCAAATTTACCAATACTACGCTTAACAACAGCAGTTCCCGTAGATTTATTCAATATGATAACACCTGTTGGTATTTTTGAAACATCATCCTCATTAGAATTAACTGTATAGATAAATGAATCTTTAGTAATATGATATTGCCCTCTATCACCAAGATAAATAGATCGATCTCTAATATAAAGGGTTTTAAATCTTAATGAAAACGAACCAAGGTCAAACATTTCATTTCTTGATGGAGTGATATTACCAGAAGTTGAAAATTTTTCTTCAACTGTTAATGCGCCACTAATTGTACCACCAGATTTATCAAATTTATCATCTAAATTTACATATCCTAGTACCCAATCTTTGATTTCTTGAATACTTTTCCCACCTATTTTACTAACATTAAAACCCCAATCAGTACCATTAAATAACTTTAAAGTATTTGTTGATGTATCAAACCACATTTGACCAGGTAATGGATTTTCAGGTTCATCTTCACTTGCTAAATTTTCAAGTATTTTAATAAAATTCTGGTTTAAATCTTCAATATATGATTCCGCACCCCTACCTATTAATGCAGTTGATACGACATCTTTTAAGATTTCTTTTGAACTAATATCAGCTATTACTTCATTTTGAGTATTCTTAACTGTAATTACGGTTGTCATCTTTTCTCCTCTCCCTTATAGTTTCTTAGTTAAATAATAGTTATCTACTATTTTAGCTATTTCTACTTCTAAGTCTACAATTTCTTCTATTTTTTCTAAATCATTTTCAATAGTTGATAACGAATTTATACTACCTGAAATAGCTTCTTGAATTGAAGGAAAAATATCTTTGAATTTACTTTTAGATTTTTCATTCTCATCTTTATCATTCCAATCATCAACCACAAAAACCATTAAAGATTGAACTAATTTTTTAAGATCCACTAAATCATCTTCAACATCCTTCATTTCTCGTACTTTTGCACGAGTTACAAGTTTCAATTTAATATTATTTATAAAGGTTTTGGCAACTTCCATATCACTTTTATCTTTTTCAGATAAATTAAAATTTGTAGATTCTGGCGCACCATCATCTTCTTCTACTTGCGTTGATAATAATTTTAAACCATTTGCTACAATAGTATCAACTACAATAAAATCAAATTCTTTATAATTATGAATTTTCTCCATTGGACAATCTGCTAAATTCCAGCCTTCATAATATGCTAACCCTATTTCAATTCCCCGAGGGTGAACTCCACCAACTCCAGGAATAATATTTTCTTTATAAATTACATACATCTTATATCTCCTTAATTACCTGAAAATGCTGCTGGGTATCTTACCCCGATTGTAGCATTACCAAATTTTGTAGCAGTACCACCATTAGCATATGAAATACTATCTAATGTTCTAGAATAACTACTACCACCTGCTGCCACCATTATAGAATCATTTGAAATTGGCGTTGTTGAATGTCTAGAATATGTTAAGTTACCAAATTGACTAGAATTACTAGGTGTTGCTAATGTTAATTTTTCTATACTATTCAAGTTACTGCCATTATAATGTCCACCTGCCCATAGACCATGAATACCATTAGAAGATGCTCCAGTCCATCCTCTACTTTGTTGCATTTTACCAAAAATAATTGCATTTGATGGAGTTGATAAACTTACATATCTAAATTCTTGATTCGACCAACCATTAACTCCTCTATCAAAAATTGCTTTTGTACCATCAGATACAGCCGCATTCCAATATGATGATGTTCCTAAATTTCCGTATTGTACAGCATTCATTGGTGTTGCAAATAGTACATAATTAGAAATCGTTTGATTATATCGACCACCAAATATAACAGCTCTATTACCATCTGATGCAGCTTCAGCTCTCCAACCACCATAAAATCTTCCAAAATTCACAGCATTCATTGGTGTAGCTATTGTAACATATTGAATACCCGTATAATTATGTTGATGGAATGATAATCCTCTAGTTGAATCTGATGCTCCTGCTGAATGACCACCAGTTCTACAAGTACCAAAATTTACAGCATTAGCTGGTGTAGGAATATTTATTTTTTGAATAACTCCATGGTTCCATGAACCCATAAAAATACCTATATCACCTTTAAAACTATAATTATTACCACCTATTACCGAACCATATTTTGAATCTTGTGCTAAAGTTCTAAATGTACCATTTGATGTACTAGCTTTAAAATTTGATTTTTTAACTATAGCTTCCCCTGTAGCTCTATTAAGAATTAATGATCCCGCTGGAACATTAGTAACAGAATCTGTTTCTTTTTCAACAGTATAAACAAATGAATTTTTATTAAATTCTTTTCCTACACCCATGTAAATCGAAGCATTTTCTGATAAGTGTAAAGATCTATATCTTTTTGATGGTGAACCTAAATCCTGAATTTCATTACCCGTTGGTATAATATCTTTAGCAGGGTGTAATGTATTAGATAATACTATTGATCCGTTAATTGTTCCACCCGTTTTATCGTATTTAACAGATAAATCTACACCTGATAATATATAACTTCTAAGTGATGATAAATCTTTTCCATCTAATGTTTCTGCCGATAAACTCCATGTATCTCCATCCCAAACTAATAAATTTGAATTTGGCATAGGATTACCATTTGAGTCCGTTAAAGATGTCAATGCCGTATGAGGACCCATACCTTCAGATGGAACTAATGATTCAAATGCTACTTGTGCATATGCGTGTTTCTTTTCATCATAACCTTTTAAATCTTCTGATATAATACCAAATTTACCAGTACCAATCGCAGCATATGGATAACGCCAGCTTCTTTTTACTTTATGCCATGCTTTAGATTTTAATAAATCCATTCGTTTATTCAAATCATTATTAGTACCAATTGCATCATATGACACCATTATAAACATATCATTTTTAGCAATAGTTCCTAATTTTCTAGCTAACTGTGTTCTAGCCGCATTTGAACCATATGTATCATAATAACCAATAGATTTAACTTTTGTTCTAAAATTAGAATCAAAAATAACTAATGCTATACCTCTTCGGTTTTTAATTCTAATACCGGTATTACCTGCAAATTGTATATATCTACTAGCATTATAATTTAACCCCGTACCTCGTACATTAATGATATTAGAACCTTTTTTAGAATACCATAATTGACCAACAACAGGATTAGCAGGGGCTTTTTTTGAGGCAAAATTTTCTAATAAAGCATAGAAGTTTTCATTGACTTCTTTTAAATATGTTTCTGTACCCTTCCCAAAAAGATTTATAGGTGTTGTTGAACTATCAATCGTTCCATCAGTTATAGATGTAACAACCTCATTCGATGTATTTCGTATTTCAATATTTCCAGCCATTTTTTACTCCTTCCTAACCTATCTTTTTCAACATTTCAGTATAATTAGATTTAACAATCCTTGAAATAAATGTTTCATCTTTTATAATTTTTGGTATTTTATTTAAAAATTTACTATCATTAATTCTAATATCTTTTTCATTTATTGTTGATGTTAAACCATTCATTAGATCTTTCATAGGGAAATTAGCTTTTTCAGATTCTGATTTCATTTCATAATCTTCTAAAATATATCTTAATAAAAATTCTATTAACAGTTTAGTATCAGATAAATCATCTTCAAAATCTTTAAATTGTCTTATCTTAGATCGTGTTATAAATTTTAATTCTAATTTATCTATATATTCTTTAGATAAAGAGATCAATTTTAATTCTTCTTCACTTGAACCAAATTGTTCATTTTCTAAAGCTATTTCGCTTGGCATAACATCCATATCTTCCTGTATAGATTGATATGTTTCATTATCTAACATCATACCTACCGCTATCGATTTAGGAATAGGATACAGTTTAAATTCTGAATATTTATCGAATTCTTCTTCAACCATAGCACACAATTTCCACCCATTATATTCAGCCATACCTATTTCTATACCATCGGGATTAACTCCACCAACTAAAGGTATAACATTTTCTTTATATATTGCATATATTATATTCATAATTTTTATCTCCTTAATTCCCTGAAGCTCCAGAAGGTCTAGACCCTCTTCGCATCGTCATATTTCCAAAATTAATAGAATTCATAGGTGTTTGGATAGTTACTGATTCCATAGTATTATCCCACCATGTTGCTGCAGACACACCAGTTATACCGTTTGATAAACCTATTCCCGCACTATTTCTACTTCTTCTAGTTCTTCCAAAATCAATACCGTTACTAGGAGTAGCTATGGTAATATATTCAATATAATTATTAGTCCAATTACCATCCCAGCCACCAAAGTATAATCCTTTGATAGTATCCGTTAGTGCTGATCCAGCTGGTCCTCTATGTCTTCTTGTACTTCCAAAATAAATTGAATTCTTTAGAGTTTGAATAGTAATGTATTCTAATCTACTAGACCATCCTCTTCTTGAATAACCACCGAATACACCTCTTGTTCCAGAAGATACAGCTGATCCCCAATATCCTTGTTTGATAGTTCCAAATTTAGATGAATTACCAGGTGTTTCTATCGTAATATAAGTTGCAATATAATGGTGTCCTCTAGGACCTGGAGTTCGAGCATTATAACCTGGACCAATAATACCTTTTGTTCCATCTGATACTGATGATGAACCATAATTTTCATATCCGATAGTTCCAAAATATGTAGCGTTACTAGGAGAAGCAAAAGTAACATAATCCATTTTTCCATTATGTGAACCATGTGAACCATTCCAACCACCTTGGAAAACTCCTCTGGTTCCACTAGACATACCCGCACCCATATGACTTCTACCATACGATAGATTTCCGAATGTTTGACCATTACCAGGTGTTGAAATTGTTATTTTTTCAATTGACGCATTTCTATGACCACCAACAGAACCCCAGCCTCCGGCTATTAAACCAATATCGCCTAAGAATTTAAATTTATTCCCACCTATAACAGCTGAATTTTGTTTATCATCAGCTAGTTTTCTAAATGTTTTATTATTAGCACCAAAAATACCAGTTGATTTCTTAATAATGGCTTCACCTGTTTCCTGATGTAAGATAATTGCACCTACTGGGAATTTCGATACATCAGAATTATCATTTTCAACAACATATACAAAGTTATTAGATTTAAATTTTAATCCCTTAGATTCATCACCTAATGTAATACCATCTTCTTTTAAATAAATATTTCTAAATCTATTATTTTTTCCACCGAGATTTGATTGTTCCGTTACAACAGGCAAAATTGATTTTCGGATTTGTACTGCTCCAGAAATATCTACTTCACCAGTAATAGTACCACCAGTTTTAGATAATTTTCCAGTTGTATCCAAACCAGATAAAACATACTCACGGACACCATCCAATGTCTTACCACCAATTTTATCAGCATTTGAAAGCCACTCAGAATTAGTTCTATAATTAATTCTATTATTAGCTTTATCATACCATATTTGTCCCTCAACAACCCCATCATTAGTAGATGCTTGTGGTGGTGTACTCTCACCTGCAAAATTTTCTAATAATTTAACAAAGTTGTCATTTATATCACCAATAAAATTCTCAACATTTTCACCAATTAATGCGGTCTCAAATGTTGAATTTATAGTATCTTCGGCAATAGTGGCAATTTCTTGATTTTCAGTATTATATACTTTAATTTCAGCCATTATACTTTCTCCTTAAACTTATAAGTTACTCCAATTTTTAATTATTTATACTCTTTAAAACCTTTTTTGTAAAATAAAAATAATTCAATTTAAATAAGAGGTGAAAATGAAAAATTTAATATTAGATTTTGCAAATCTAACCGCTATAACTCGTTTTGGCGCTATGTCAAAAGACTCTTCAACATTAATGATGAGTGACGAAGAATGGATAAATTATTTCTTAGATACTATGTTAGTTAGTATTGCAAACTATGTAAATGTCTTAAAAGCGGACAGAGTTATATTAACATTAGAAAGTCGTTCATGGAGAAAAACATACTATCCACTTTACAAGGCAAATAGAGATGCTGGAAAAGAGGCCGATGATAAACTAGACCTATTTTATGAGGCTGTAAATAAAGCTGCAGATTTTATGAGGGATTTTACAAATGCTATTGTTTTACGAGCCGATGAAGCAGAAGGTGATGACATAATAGCAGTTTTAACTCAAAAATTTTCTGCTGAAGGCGATACTACAATAATAGTTTCCACCGATGGAGATTTTAAACAATTATTAAGATATAAAGGAGTTAAAATTTTTAACCCTATTAAAAAAATATATGTATCGGGCGGATATTCACATTTAGATTATATTACTAAATTAGTTAAAGGTGATGCAGGAGATAATGTCCCATCATCATACCCTCGTATTAAAAAAGATATTTTAGAATCTATTGCTACGGATAAATCTCGTTTAGAAGTCGAATTTGATAAAGTGGATAAAATGATTGAAAGGCAAAAATACTATATAAGTAAATTTTTGGAAATTGATGATATTCCAGATGATTTAACTGAAGAAGAATGGACTGAAGTACTATCAATAGCTAGAGAAAAGAAAGATAAAATAAAGGATGATGTTAAATTAGCAAAAAAAGAAAATAATTTTAAAGACAATGAAAAATTACAAATAAAAGATAAGCACCTAAAAGACATTATTAAATTGGCTAAAAAAGAGGATATAACCGAAAGTAAATTATTCAATGTTATAAATTCATTTAGGGACGGATTTAAAAGAAATGAAAAATTAATTTGTTTAAAAATAGATAATATTCCTGAACATGTAACCGATGCAATTCTTAATGAATTAAATAAAGATCATTCACAAACAAAACAGTCAGAATTTTTAAAATTTGTAAGGAAACATAAACTACGAGAATTTGCATTTGGTTTTGAATGGAATACATTAAAAAATATAAAATCAGTTTGATTTAAGTTAAAACTTTTTATAATTATTATATGAATAATCCTTTTAAAAATAAATTTGTAGTTAATCTTCACCATGCTGATTTTGATGGCGCTGTATCTGGAGCATGTGTTAAAAGTTGTTTGGGTGAAAATGTAATTTCCAAAAGCATAGCTATAGCAAAAGCAGAATCAGAAATAAGAAAAATTATAAATGATATTGATATAATTTTATTAACGGATTTAGGCTTATATCCAGATGATAAAAATAACGACTTAATAGATAAAATTAAAGATAATAAAATAATCATTTATGATCACCATATTAATCCAGCGTCAGAAGATATGTTTGCAAATTTACCAAAAGCAAACATAAGTGTATTGGAAAATGATATTTGTGGTGCAACATTAACATGGATAAAGATGTTAGAATATTTTCCTTCTAATTCTTTTTTATACGAATTGGAGGATATCGTTTATTTAAGTGATGTCTATGATATGTGGCGTATAGATAATAAAGATTTTGAATATGCTGTTAAGATTAATGATTTATTAGACTATCAGATTGGATATAACCCAGATCAATTTAGAGATCGATGGTTAAAAAATCCGAATCCATTCAAATTAACGAAAAAAGAACATAAAATAATTGATACGAAGCAAATAAGAGGTGAGAGAAATTTAAAAGAATTAGAAGAAAATGCTATTATTTTTGAATACAAAAATATTATAGTTGTTTTAACGGAGGCATCATCACCAACTGACTTTATAAAAATGAAGTTTATGAATTATGTTTTAGAAGAAGAAAATGTTGATATGTTTATATTTAAGTATCCAAATACAACACAATGTTCTGTGAGAATACCACAATCATCATCAATATTAGACTTAAATGATTGGTATGATGACTTTGGATGTAAAGGACATTCACATGCTGGCGGAATACCAGTAAATGAATACCCAAAATTAGAAAAAATACTAAAAATTATTTAGTAGCTTTTTCTTTCATTAAAACTACAGCAGCTTCAATTGCTAAGTTCAACATATGTGATGCAAAATCAGTTCCAAGTTCTTTAGCCTCTGCTATAACTTTCTCTCTCTTTTGCGCACCAGATAATTCATTATTCAATGCAACATTATTTACAAGATCTTTTATTTTTCCAAAAACATCTTTACCAATAATATAATTCATTACTTTATCTAATAACCATTTCCACATTTTTAATCTCCTTATTAAAAGTTTAGGGTATAATTATTTATACCCTAAATCATATTTATCTAGTTCTTGCTGATTGAGCACCTAATATTTTTTTAGTTTCAGTAGCTAATAATGTATTTGCTTCTGTTTTTGAATATGTTTGAGTTGCATCAGTAACCGATAAATCATTACCATTAGCATCCGTAAATACATAATTAACATCCGTAATACCTTCACCAATATTACTTATATGATTATCTAACCACGCACTAATCTCATATGATGTTGCGCTATCCATACCAGCTAAATAATTTGATCCGTCTTTAATTAAAGTATTGATTTGTGTTTTTGTATAATATCTAACGCCATCTGGCATATCTATTGAAATATTTAATCTATCAAACCATTTTTGTATATCATCACTATTGATACTATCAATACCATTTGCTAATTGTAATGATTTTCTTATAATTTCGATAATTTCAACTTTATTATAATTTCCTGTTAAATCTGGAATAGGTCTAAATTCATCTGCTCTTGGATAAGTATTACCAAATTCATCAGTACCATCTTGAACTTCATATCCTAAAGCACTAAATGTACCTGGATCTGATGGATTAATATTATCAATCCAAGCTTCTAAACCAATATTAGTACTATCACCTGTATGGAATAATCGCAGCATATCATCGGTAACATTAGTACCATTTTCTAAAATATTATGCGTTATTCTCTGTAAACCTTCTATTAAAATCAATTTAATTTCTAATTTAGTAAAATATCCAGATGCATCACCCTTAATAGTTGATATTAAAGACTTCATTTTAGATGCCCAATTATCTAATCTTAGTTTAGTTACTCTTACAGCTTCATCCATATTTGTAGTTGTAACATATTTTATATTATCCGTATAATCTTTAGGGTTCCATCCTAATTGTACCGCATGCCCACCATATCTTTCAGAATACATAGCATCAATTCTATACCAACCAGCTACAGCAAAATCGTAAGAATACGCTGTATCTCTACAGCAATATTTATTTGATGCAATTTTCTCTTCATTTATATAAATCGCGTGTGGATCATCACCATTCATTTTAACATAATCTAATTTAAAAGGTTTCTCAACAAATATCCAAGTAGTGTATATAGCATGGTAATTATGAACATTACCCCAAACAGTTGGTCCTGCAATATATCCTTTATTCCAAACTTTTCCTAATCTATCAGTATATGTTTTTGTAAAATCTACTACTTTTACTTCTTTTTCTGCTAACGGAGTTCTACCATTTTCTATAAAATCTTTTTTAAGATCTAAATGTCTTGTTCCCAACCAACCATCAAATCTAGTACCTTTAAAAGCCCAATTCTCAAGTTTATCAGAACCAACTGGTGGAAGAATTCTAGCAGATGAAGCTAAAACTAACCCTTCATAAATCAATTCTAATGATTCTGCTCTAGAATATATTTCTGTATCTGCATCTAAAGATAAATCTTTTACAGATAGTCGTCTAATCCATCTATCAAGCGTTTCATCATCTAACATTGTTTCACTCACAATAGATTTTAAAACAGTTACTAAAAATTTCATAAATTCTGCTTTTGTATAAGGACCTTCCATATTTTCAACAAACGAATTTACCATTCCAGTTATTTCATCTCTTGTTGGTCTTGTTCCAGATGTAAATGCATCAGTAGTATTATAATCTGTCAATCCAAGAATAGTATCTATTAAAAGACTTGTTGAAATATCTTTAGTAAATACATTAGCACTTAAATCGGCTAAATTAATATTAGTTGTTTCAAGACTTTGAGTTAATTCTTCATCTTTAGCTTCCATATCCTTTCGTACTGAAGCTTCAACTTTTGCTATATTATCATAGATTAAATTTGCTGTTGTATTGATATAACTTGTTGTTTGATCAAATCTTAAATCAGTAGCAACCGAAAACTCATCTAAATCGTTAAACCCTTTTTTAACATCAGCTTCTAAATCTTCAATTCTTTTTCTTTGATCGTTAGCATCAATTCTTAAATCAAAAATGTCTCTAGTATTAATTTCATCATACAATAAACCGTCTGGTCTATAAGTGGTTCTAGATACCATAGAACCCCCAGCTTTATAATCCGCTGAAAATAACCATTTTAACATCACTTTAAATTTAGCTTTTCTATCTCTACCAACAGAAGAAGTTTCTAAAGTTGCAGCATTTTCATCAACAAGTGTAAAACCTGAAATATCATCTGCAAAGTCCTCTATATCTTCAGATACATGAATACCATTAATAAAGAATGATGTTCCATTATCATTGAATTCTGGATGATAGACACCTTGGTTTCTTCTATTTACAATAGCAACTGGAATTGCATATACATAATTATTATGAGATAAGTCTGTTGGTTCTTCTACGGTAAATAGAGCATCATCAAATAATTTTCCTTCTTTATATAATAATGAATTTGGATTACTCGCTTGAATTAATGTTCCACCAGCAAATATTTGTAGTGTTTCAGTAATTGGTTGCCCAGTTGCATCTTCTCCAACTTCTTGAGTAACAATTCTACTAGTGACTGGGGATTTCCCTTGGAATCTTAATCCTTCAGACATATATGGTGATGTACCTCTAAAAAAGTTATTAAATAAATTCAATCCAACAATTCTAGTTCTATATCTTATTTGTACTAATTTATCACCATCAAAATAAAGGTTGTGGTCCGCATTATGAAAAATAGTTTTTCTGTCTTCATCACTTAATTCAGATAATTTCCATCCTCTACCAATAGTATTATCTTCAACAAATGTTTCATCAATAAGTTTCTTTTCTTCATCTGTAACAGAATCAAATTCTGTACCATCATAATAGTTATATACTATATTACTTTTTTGGAATGCTTGACAATATTGTTTTGCTCCATCTGGAATTGCTGCTGTTTCACCATTAACAGTATCATAAAATGTATGATCAAAAATAACAGTATCAATATTATCAGATGTAGATCCTTGATATTGTACATTTCCAAATGGGAATATAAAATCTGTTTCATCAACAGCTTCATGCCAAACTTCAATAAATACTAAATCTTTTCTTTCTAGTACAACAATATCAATAAGATCAAATTCATCATTACGTCTAATAGTAACTTCTTGTCCAATTTCCTCAAGCATAGTTAAAGTTAAGTCTTGACCTTCTTGAATATAATCTAATCCTTCAACCCAATTAATTTCTTCATATATAACTTCAAACGGAATTTCAGTTCCATCATCTTCTTCAATATTAAAATCAATTGCGAATGTAATTTCTCCACCTTCAGAAACAACACGTTTAGATGTAAACTCTTCAGCACCAGTAGATAATAGTCTTACAACAACTTGATCTCGATCCTTAGTATCTAGTATAGTAAATGTTTTACCAAATCTATAATAACCAACTTTTGGTACGGTTATATTTTCCCATGTATTTTGTAATTCAGTTTCAACGCCATTGATATTACGTACTATAAAGAATCCGTCATCATTTTCTTCAACCATAAAAGTTCTAGTATATTTGTAATAATATACAATATTTCCATCTTCATCTAATAATGGGTTTCCATCTCCACCATACTTTATAAGTTTTAATACAAATTGGTCTAGATCTGTTGATAATATTTCTATGACTTTTTGTTTTTCTGATGGTGTTAAAATATCTGTATCCGTCATATTATTAATCGACTCTTCATTTAAGTCATTAACCATCTCATTAACCATAGTTTCTTTAGCTTTTTGTAAGTAAGAAACAACTTTAGCATCATCTAAATTTAAAACATTATTACCATTACTATCAACAACAAAATATTCTAATGATAAATTATCTTCTGATGATAATTGCTCTGCATTCTTAGCCCATTCAATATCAAAATTACTAAACCAGTTACCTGTTAAATCTGACTCTATTTCCAAATATTGTCTCAATAACTCTTTTTGTAAATCATCTGATTCTCGTAATAAACTTCTTTTTAATATTGGATTTCCTAATGAGTCAACTTTAGTTTGACCAATAAATTTATAAAATTTTAAATTTTCTTTGTCAAAAACTACATCGCCATTTTTAAGTGCTTTACCTTCAGGTAAAGTTTCACCCATAATCCATGTATATTCGTGCCCTTCAATAACTTGCGGCACAACAATATCAAATTTATTTTTAATAATATCAAATGGTACTGTTACCTTTGGTTGTGGCTCTTCAGTAATAAAATCTATTTTAAGTTCCGCTTGTGGAGCTTGTATTCTTTTTAATACCATAACATCTGTCATTGAACCAGATAAAAGAGTAAGAATATTTTTAGATAAGAAATACCCTTCACCATAAATCATTGCTGGGTCTTCATTTACTGCTACTGTTTGTAAACCAGTTAAACGTAAAGTAAAATCATTTGCTCTATTCCCGGTATATTCACCAAAATAAGTAATTTTTTCTAATGTAAGAATATATGATTCTAATGATGCATTATCATCTATAAAGAAATTTTGATCATCTAAAATAAATAAATTTTCGCCATCTTGAGCTGCAATTTTTTCAATAGTATAAGGATCTTTTTCAACAACTGTTAATTCGCCGGAAATACTATCTTGTTCCCAAACACGTCTAATAATAGTAAATCTAATGATGTCATTCTTATCAGCATTAAAAATTTTATAATTTTGACCTTTTCTTTCATACTCTAATTCTTGAACTGTTACATCTTCCCAAAACACTCCACCTTCTACAACCGTTACAGTTTTATCATCAACTGGCATATCCTCGTATGAAAGTGCAGAACCTAAATACTGAAAATACTTATTATCTTTTTTAACAATATCATTATAATCTAGTTGTTCACTAGGTAATAATTCTTGTCCATCCGTCCAATTAAAACTATTTCCTGTTAAAGGTTCTGGCATAACAATTATACCATTATCATTAGCCCAATGACCATCAATATCATTTGTTGGTGTTCCTGTTTTTTCTAAACGTAAAATAATATCTTTTTTTCCAACACGTTTAATATATAATGTATCACCTTTATTAATTTCTTCATTAAATTCTAAAGGTTTATCTAGACTTAATAAACCATCAATTTCATAATCACTATAAATTGAAAGTAATTGACCATTTCTAGTTAATTTGATATTACCTTGTATAATATTGAAATCGACCGGAATAACTAAATTTAATACATCTTCTAATACTTCTTCAGTTTCAAATACAGGCATTATTTCATTATAAGAAATTGTTATAGGTGTTTCAGTACCATCTTCAGAAATTGTTACCATTTTAAGATTATCTTCAGAATCTACATAAACATAAACTTTCGTACTGTCAGTTTTTTTCTCAAAAACTCTATACCCATTAACATCGGTTAATTGTATTTCTTGTTTTGATTCATCTAAAATATATGTTCTTAATGATTCACTATCAATATAAAATGTAAGGTTATTAGCAACATAAATCATAATATCTGAGTGTTCATATGTATCAGAATTATCTAATGTACCTTCAAAAATTTCTTGAACATCATTCGATGGAGTATATAAGTCGCCTTTACTATCAATAAAGTAAATATCACCATTTGATTTTTTATAATATTTTGTACCAACTTCATGATAATAATAAAAAACTTTACCTGCACTATGTGTATATATTTCACTATTAAGTGTAGTTATTAAAATATTTTCGGTAGTGATTTTAACAGCTCTATTAGCATTAACATCAGTACTGGTATAATTACCATCAGTATCTAAGGTACTAACAATATTACCACCATCACCAACCATTAAAGCATCCACTCTGTAATAATTAATTTCAGTCGTATCAATAGTATGTATATCTTTAACGTCGTAATCATCTAAATTATCTTGTACTGTTATAGTTGTAGCAATATTACCATTAGTATCAGTTATATCTGCTACATCAATATATTTCACATAAGATGTATCAACTACTATTTTAGGTGCTCCGGCTGTTGCAGGAATATAATTTCCATCTGCATCTGTTCGTAATGTACCATCTTCATACAACCAAACAAAATCTCCTGATGCATATGTTTCATCATTAAGTTGTTTTGAATAAGGATAATAAAAATATTTTTTTCCTGTATTTAAATACATTCTTATATTTTTATCTTCTATATATTCATTTCCATTATTGTCTGTTTGAACTTTAAATCCTTGTTCGGATACAATTACTTTATTAAGAATTTCAGTATCAAGCCCATTTATTGTTTGTGTAGTAATATTATATGTTACTAACATAGGTTGTGTTATTTCAGATTCAACCAATACACCATTTTCCTCAACAAATCTGGTAACTGTCATTGTATCTAAAAATACATCAGAATCATTATGTTGCAATCTTACCTCTGTAGCATCATTAGAAACCGATGGTACTATATCAAAAATTCTTGAGGTATCAGAATCGATATATTGTGCTACAGCTTCAGAATTATAAATTCGTTCAAATTGAAAAGTATTACCAAAATCTATTGAATATCGAGTATATGGTTCCACTAAAGGATCTGCATCTGGATCAGTTTCAATATATGATGTTCCATCTGCTCTTAAATAGAAAACATTACTATCTTCATCCATATAATAATATTTTACAACATCACCGTCAATCATTTGATCTATATCAATCTTATATTCATCAGTTATTCTATTAGTTACTGTAATAGTTATTGCAGAATCGGTTATTACTTTTTCATTAATAACAGTTTTTTTAGGTTGGAAATTTAATATCATATCGTTATCTTCTGGAAAGAAAACTGGAAGATTTGGTGCAATAGGAAGTTGCATCATTTTTGATATATCTTGACCAATATCACCTTTAGTATAATTAATATTATATCCTGCTACATTAATACCTCTTTTTTGTCCATCAATAGTTTGTGGTTCAAATGGTGATTCATTCTCATCTAAATTTGAAATCCATACACCGGTATCTGCCTGTTCGCCATTTCTAAATGGTACGAAATTTCTATTGATTTCAATAAATCCAGATTTCTCTAAATTGCGTTTATTAACTTCAATATCTCTTTCAATATGTGTTGTTTCCGGTAATCCAAATACAACATCTATCTCAGCAATTTTTGCTTCTAAATAATCTGAAAATGCTGCTGAAGCATTATTGAGATCGTTATTAATTTTCTCAAATACTTCACTATGAAGTTGATCTAATCTAATACCCATTATATTTCTCCTGTTTATAAAATTTTAAGCTTAAAATTCGTTGATGAAAAGTATGAAAGGGCATGAGTGTATTATGAAGAACTGTAAAAGTATATTATAAAAACACTAATGCCGACACACCAGTCATTATTTAATCAATTCGAGTCGGTTTCACAGAATTGATTTACTGTTTTTATTTATACTTAAATTTACTTTTTAATTAGATATTATAATTATATCGCTGCGTTTTGAATTGGGAATAATAATACTATTATCTTCTTGACGATATTCTAAAGTAGATAATTTTAACCCATTTCTTGTAACTTCAAATGAATTATTTACAATATCGAATGAGGGTGTAAGTTTTTGTTCTTTTTTTCGCAATTTAAATTCATCTCTACGTTTTACAGGTGTCAATTCAACCCATCCATCACCATGAAATAATTTTACTGTTTGTTCATTAGTATCATACCATAATTGTCCGGGCATAGGGTTTTCTGGAGGATTATTACCCGCAAAATTTTGTAAAATTTTTAATAAATTTTCATTATTTGTTTTAACTATATCGCCTGCACCCTTTCCGACTAATTTTATACCTGCAAGTTCTTTAATCGTTTTATTAGGCACTTCAACAATAGATGCATGATTATCAGTTTGTGTTAATACAATTCCCATAAGGTATCCTTATTTTTATTTTGTATTATTTATGTATTTTTACAGGATATTTTAAAGAAAGTTATGATTCTATGGGTTTAAAACCCATAGAAAAGAATTAGTTATAATCTGCTGATAAAATATCAGAAATGATATTTTGTCTTTCAACGTATTTGTTTATTGCGTTTGAATCATCAGGTGTTAAGTTCTCACCATTGATTTGTTTAATTAATGCAGTTAATGCATTGGACATATCAGCAATTAAATCTTTATCATCACCAACTTGTACATTAATTTCTTGTCTAACAAGAATCTTTTTAATTGCTTGTTCTTTGTCATCACTTAATGATGGTATAGGTCTAGCAGGCGCTGAAGTAATACCTCTGAACCCAGCTAAATAACCGTTGTTAGATTCTAAATCATTTCTTAATTCTAGTGCAATAGTATAAGGAGTTTGGTGCACCTCTTTAACTTTATGTGTTTCTCTAGTATAGTGATCATAAAACTCTTTCTCAACTGTTATTGTTCCTTCAGTACATTCCGCAATTCTAGCCTTAATATTTGCTTGAACATCTGGTGTTAAAGGATTACCATTTCTATCACCATTTTTTAGTTTTAACTCTAAAGTCTCTCGTTCAGCATCCATTTTTTGTAAATCTGTTTGAGCCTTAAACCAAGCATCTTCGATACCTATTAATTCTCGTTCTGCTTCACCTTTTAAAGTTGTATTAGCAATAGAATTAATAACTTTCTGGTTGTCAATTCCAGATAATCTTTCGATTAAATTTTCTGCCGCTGTAAATGAATACTCTGCAACTCTTGTAACTTTTCCATTATTAAATGAATATTTGTATTTTGTAACCATTATAAATCTCCTTTATTAGAGTTTAAGGGATAAACCCCCTTAAACTGCATCTCCAAAATAATATGGAAGTTTAATTTTTCTATGACCAACCTTAACCATATTTCCTGTACCGCCATTATCATCTGTTGTTTCTCCATCAACTACAACAAATTGATTATTGTCTAGTTTATATGCAACACCATTAATATCAATATCCATATCTAACTCTTTATATAAAAGTTTTAAGAACATCTCACCTCTAACAGAAGTAATATACGGTAAAATTTTAATAGCTGGTCCATTACCTGCTAAGTCAACTTCAGCATGTGTTAAAATTGACCATTCATCATTTAAAACCGCTCCATCTTCACCCTTATTAACTAGATAAGTTGAAAGTGGAATTCTTTTTGCTGCACCTTTTGAACCAAGTGGAGCATCATGAATTGAAACTTTATCCATTAGATTAGATATAGCCTTACACCCTAAATCTTGTTTAAGAGCATTACCTAACCATATATCACCTAGCATATCTACTTTTGTTGATACAGTAATAGATGTTGGATTAGATGAAACTTCATAATAAATCTCAACTATAGCATCATCTGTGAAAGTTTCCCAGTTAATAGCGATTGTATTATTATTAGTTAAGTAAACTGAATTTTCAAAACCAAATGTAGCAGGAGTTTCATCTACTTGATCAATAATTGATTTACCATTATTTGATGCTGTGATTTGTGTTAAAAAGGCTTTTTTTCCGGCTTTTTTATCAGTTGTTACAATAACTTTTTTGATTGACTCTACTGGTTTAGATAATTTAAAAAATTTAGTATTTGTATAAACTTGTTTATTTTGATTGCTATCCCATATACCACTAATAACATCTCTTGGCAACATAGAATCACCTTCTTCATTAACAACCATAGCAGTACCTAAATTCCCATACATTTTCCAACCTTCAGAATAACCACCTTTATCGGTAATATCAATCCAAGTATTTGTATCAGTTTCATCTATTGAAAAATAACCTGCGTTATCAGTTTGCGTACCTTGAATATCATTTAGATTTTTTGTAGCTCCTCTATAAACATAATAATTTTGACCTGTAAAAGCAATATTACCATTTTCTAAAATAGTATCAGCATCTAAATCATTACCAGTATGCATAGATGTACTAAATTTAAACGAATTTCCTTTTGGATCCCCAATTATATCTGCAAATAATTGTGATTTTCTAGCAGCTCTATCTTTTGGTGAAACTAAAATAAATTCTGTAGCTTCATCAATATAAATTGCACCATCCGAAATTACTATTTTTTGGATTAAATTTCCATCAATATCAGTTTGTTCTTCACCATTTGTATCTAGAACAGGCATTAATTTTACTTGTACTCTTCTAGTAAACGTATTAGAATAAAAAGGTCTTGGATTAGTATCTGTTGGTTCAACACCAGGTCTTACAAATAAAGATGATGTATAACCACTAGTAATATTTGTAGCAATTTTAGCATCCATACCAGTAATTTCGCTTCCATCTGCAAGTTTATAGTAAATTGGCAATTCAGTTACATAACCATACCCTTTTACATGCTCACCATTATCCATTAAATATGAACCATCAGCTTGTTGTACTAATGCATCTTGAGCAATGTTACCTTCCCATTGATATAGATGATTTTCTTGTTGCCAACCTCTTTGATCACCAAGGATAAATTTATTAAATTCTTGTTCTAAAATATATGCTAAATCTAATTGTTTATTAATATCAATTCTTAAATCCTTAATATCAACTTCATTTACTTCATCATAATAAAGACCGTCATATCTTCCAGAAATACCAGAATTCATATCACCACCAATAACAAATCCGGCAGCATTATCATATGAAGCTAAGATAGTTGTTCTATCAAATAACCAGTTCATCATAATTTCATATTTATCTTCCCAAGTTGCACCAGTTGTAGATGATGCTAGAGTAGCATTAGCAATATCCATTAATGCAAAACCTATAATATCATCAGATTCATCATAATCAGCAACTAATCTTAATCCATCTCTAAATCTTGCAGATCCATTAGGATTAAATATTGTATCAAAAACACCTGTATTTCTTCTTGAAACTGCAGCTAGAGGCAATGCAAATACATATCCATCTTGTGACAAATCAGTTGTATATTCTGTTGAATATGTACCATTAAGTGAATGAGGATTATCTTCATTAAAAGGAGCTAATATTTTGTAATTATCATCAGAATTATTAATAGTACCTAGTTTACCTTGTGCTTTAATTACTGATGTTGCATCATTGTCTTTTGTATAACCTAATACAGTAGTATCTGTTAAAGGTGTAGCAGGGTTCTTAGCAAAAGAAACAACTCTTACTCTATATCTAATCTGTACAAGTTTATCACCATCTACAAATATATTATGTTTATAATTTGCTGCAATTATATTTTTATAAGCTGCTTTTAAATTAGTCCATTGCCAACCTCTACCTTTTGGTTTTTCAGTTGTTGTTTCATTACCATTTTGATCAATTTCTGTTAGAGTAATTGAATCACCATCAAATGATTCACAGTAACCTACTTCACCTGTAAAATATTCAGTAGCTATACCATCTGCATTTTCACCAGTATATTGTACATTACCATATGGGAAAACAAATCCAGTTTCAGTAATGTCCTCTCTCCATACTTCCAAAAATACTAGTTCATCTCTTACTAATTCATCAACTGTATTTGGAGCATCTGGTAGATTTATCGCCATTAATTTACTATCTGTAATTACTTCACTATTAGGAAGTGTACCTTGTATTGTTAAATTAATACCATCCACTAATACTTCAGTTAATTCACCAGTACTTGGATCTAATGTATCTTCAGTATATCCATTAGCATTTAATAAGAAGAAGTTTTCAAACCAAAATTTCTTAATAGCATCCTCACCTTCTCCAACAATACCTGCAATTCTTGGAATTCCATCATTAGCTAACATTGATTTATTAATAGTTTTAGGACTATTAATTTTACCACCAAATTCTAAGAAACCTGAACCAGTTGTAATTTGTTTTCTTGCTGTTGAAGCAGAATCAATAGCATTTCTTCCTGGTAAATATATAGCATTTGCATTTGTTAATTCCCAATCTGCTCCTTCTCCAGTACCATTCCAAATTTTCATTAAACTTGTTGTTGTATCGAACCATCTATACCCTACTGTTGGTGCTGCTGGTGCATCTGGACCAACAGTATATTGTAAAGACGTTTCAATTTGTTGCTTGATTGCAACGTCTTTCTCATCAACTTTACTCATAATTTCATTGTGTAGTTGATTTAATCGTATCAAAGACATATTATTCTCCTTTTCTTGTATAATTTCACTTTTATTTATATCTAATATTCTAAAATTGACTTTTAATAAATACAGATTATAAAATTATTATTTTACATTTTTTTAATATTTTTTTAAAATACGTCTTCCACTATCCGTATAAATTAAAAACCCATTCATTATCATATTTTCTTTAATTGTTAAATTTTCATCATACAAATCTATATATCCCATTATATTAGTATGATCTAAAGTATTATGGGAAATAAATATTTTTTCTTTATTATAATATAATGATTCTGATATTGATCCTTCAAAACTAAAGTCAATCTTAAAAAATAAATCCAAATATAAATTAAATCTTCGGTCAATTGATATTATTATAGGCTTATCGGTCGATATTAAAATATCTATAAATGGATTAGTGTTAAAATTTATTTCTGGACATATTATAAAATGTTTAATTTCTATATTATTTTTATGATTAGAAATACCCATTACAGCTAAGAGTTCACCATTAAAAAATGCACCATACATTTTTATAAATGATAGGTTGATATTATACATATGTTTATTTAAAAAATCAAAACCTATGGAAGTATCAATTATTTTGACTTCAAGCTCATTAATATCTAGGGTTTTTATTTTATATTTTAATTTATGGAGTATAATCTGTTTACAATAATCTTCATGATATTCCCATTCATATTCATAAAATTGTATCAATGTTATATCTAAATTATCAGCGATTAGACTACTATCAATATAAGATGTATCCCTCGAAGTTGATGGTGACAAAATCTCTATAAATATATTTGATTTTAAGATTTCTATTTTATCCATATCTACTATCTTAAAGATATACCCTATTGAACTTAAAAAATCTTGGATTTTATTTAAAATATGTTTTCTATTATTTAATCTAGGATTACATTGAAAACAAACGGGTAAATTATTACTATCAATTAGACTTGTAATTATATTATTACATCTCTTACATTTAAATTTATATTTATATTTGTTATCATATACCTGCAAATCATCAATACAAGTAACAAAAATATTATCTTTAAATTTTTCAAAAATTTTATTATTAAGGGTACTATCAATTTTTGATAAGGATATAGGATTTTTTTGAGCAGAATAACTATCATATTTTGAAATAATTGTATTTTTACGTTTTTCTAAAATAGATTTATTCTTTATAGGAAATATAGTTCCGAATTTTTTTAAGTTTGTATTATATGCTTTTTTTCTAATATAATCTAATGATAAAGGGTGTTTAACACCATATTTAATCAAATTGGTAGTTATCGTTTTATTTCTAATTTCTTGAGATTGTTGTGCATATTCCACCCCATATTTCTCAATCATTGTCTTTTTTATTTTTTCTTTTGTACTATCTAATTTTGCAATAGAATCAACACCATATTTTTCTTTAACCGTCTTTTTTATTTTTTCTTTTGTACTATCTAATTTTGCAATAGAATCAACACCATATTTTTCTTTAACCGTCTTTTTTAATTTCTTTTTTTGTTTTTCATTTTGTAAAGGGTGTTCTGTTCCATAATTTTTAAGAAATGTTATTTTTTGATTATGTTCTTTTGAACATCCTAAATTAAATATATTAGTACGTTCATTAAATGAAGCATAATTTGAACAATTTTTAAATTGACATTTTGGAGGAGTATCTAGATCCCTTATCAATAAATACCATTGGGCTTTTATAGATAAAGTTGGGTATCTCTCATTAAGATACCCAATAAGTTCTTTTGAAAAGTTTTTAAAATAAATATTTTTTTTAGTTTTATAATATTCAATTTCTTCTTTTAATTTAGTTTCCATAACATATTATTTTGTAGCTAGCCATTCTTTTCTAATTGATGCATTATCATCAAAAAATATTTGCATTAATTCATCTAAATGTCCTTGATCAGTAATATTAAAGGCATATTCATCCAAATTTGAAAATACATATTCCCAATCCGGCTTTTGCATAGATCCTAATCCTTTAAAGTAATCAATTTTCCACGAATCATCAACCGCACCAGATTCTTTAGCTTCATCAAATTCATGTCTATTTGAATAATATAATACTTTTTTACCTTTTTTTGCAGCAATCATAGGAAATACAATTCTATTAATAAATGGGTTTTCATGATCCCAAAATAGTTCTGGGAAATATTCATGGAATAAATTAACAACAAGATTATTAATAGCACTTCCATCTGGATCAGCATCAGTTGCTATATAAATTTTTGAATATTTCAATTTCGTATCAAAAGCAGGACGTAACCATTTATGAAATCTAACTAATTTAGCAGTAGAATCAGCTTTTTTAATCTCTATACTTTGTGTTGTTTTTGGCATTTTTTTAAGTAACATAGACACTTTATGCCATTTTTTATCAATATATACTTCATCGATGTCATTGCAAATTAATGTCGTTCTACCTATTTTAACTTCGTATTTAACACCATTTTTTCTAAATCCTCTAAATTCCCATTTTCTTCTAAAATGAAAATAATCTGGGGCTGAAAGATCAGAAATTGTAGCGTCACTTGTTTCTATTTTTTGAATATATCCACGATATAGTGTTTCATTATTTACCAACTCACCAATACTAACCCATTTTTTATTTAAGTGGAATTTATCTTCTGAGCTAACAATTACTGTTTTGATTATAGGTTCACCTTCTTTATCAACTTCAAAAATACTTTCAAAAGTTACCTCATATATATTCACATTATCACTAATCACCCAATCACCCATTTGTTCATTAAACTCAAGATTTATTGCTGTAATTATATCAGCTACTTCATCATTATTCATTGCATCTATTGGTGCTTTACCATAAACATTTAAAACTTTACCTTTTAATGGCATCCCTGCTTGTGTCTCTGGATCCCTAATCTCAGTAAATGAAGCTATTGCAGAATTATGTGTTAATAATCCATTTTCAAGAATAAATGTTTCATTATCTTCTACTTGTATATCATTCATATTAATGACTTTATTAGTACTATAAACACTATTAATTTCTACCATATCAAATTCATCAATATTTATTTCATTCAATTGCATTTAATCTCCTTATATTATACTTTATTTTACAATTTTTTATTTTATTATATTATAAAGAAATCAATTTATCTAATTAATTTCTCTAGTAGAATGTATTTTTATTAATTCATCAGGATATTCTTCTTTGAAGATATTATAAAGTGATTCGAATTTTTTATAATTTGAATCATATATCAATGTAAATTCTTTAGAATTATAATTTATAGATTTATGAGTAGTAAATACCAATCTAATAAAATCTAATAATACTTTGTTAATATCATTATTTACAATTTTATTAGTATCAGATAAAATGATGATTTCTTTATTTCGATCTTCATAAACAATTAATTCAATATCATATCCTATTTCTAAAGTCAAATTCAATATATATTTTCTAATAATATTAGTGATACCTAAATTGTTAGTTAATACTTTATCAGAATTCATTATACTGTCTGGCATTAGTGTATAATGTGTAATTGTAGTTTTTATAGGTTCTATGATAGTTTCAATTTTATATTGGTTCTCAAACCAATCAAATGACGGTATAAGAGAAGCGTAGTAAACGTCTTGACCTATACCAAAATAATGTTTTAAGACACCAATAGATTTAAGGTTCTTATTACTGTACATCACTTAAACTAGTAATTACCTTATCAATAAAGCCTTCTTCCGCTGCTTCTTCTGGAGATAACCACCAATCTCTATCAGTTTTCTTTTTCATCTCTTCAAAAGAAGTTTTGCCACCTGTAAATTCTGATAAATATCTATTTAATTTTTCATAAAGTTTTCTCGTTTCTTCAACACTTCTTTCCATATCAACGTACTGCGTACCACCTTGAATACCACTCATTACCTGATGATACATTAATCTACTATTTGGAAGTGAATAACGTTTACCTTGTGCTCCTCCAGATACTAAAAATGACCCCATAGATGCAGCACTACCAATACAAATAGTAACAACATCATTAGGTATTAAATTCATAGTATCCAAAACAGCCAAACCATCAGAAACACTTCCACCCGGAGAATTAATATAAAAGTAAATATCTGCTTCTGGATCTTCAGAAGATAATACTAACAATTGCATAATAATCGACATAGCTGACTGATTATTTACATCACTATTCAACATAACAATTCGGTCTTTTAAAAGTCTTGATGGTAAATCAAAACTACGTTCTCTATCTCCATCATTCTCAATTACAATGGGAGCGTATGCTGCTTTTGGTTTTAAATTTTGTTCTAAATTCATTATGTTCCTTCTAAAATTAATTTAGTATATTATATATTATTCTACATTAATTTTATATTAAATTATTGATATATAATTTATTAAATCGTCTGTGATACTTATTTCGGGCTCTAAATATTGTATATCTTGAAAATAATCTTTAAATTTTTCTCTACTAATGTCTATATCTATTATATTTTTTTCAATATTAAAACTACCTGGAAAAGATAATTTTTTATATTTTAGTTCATACATATGAAATAATAAATTTCTAGGAGTATTCCTATCACTTATATAAATATACGTTAATGTATTAAAGCTATTTTTAATTAAATATAATTTTCGATAAAATGGCAGATCCCATAATATATGATGGAATTCATAAATATCCTGATCACTACCTAATAATTTTAAAAATAATTCAGGTTTACTCGTTTTTAAAACTTGCATTATTATTTCAAATTGACTTATAGCGGGAATTTCTTGAAGTTTCATGAAAAAATCACTTTACCAGTTATACTTTTATTACTGATATTATTAATATTTCTCCATCGTTTGAGTTTTTCAAATTCATTAGGTATAACATTAACAATAGTTTCCATAACCCTTGTCGATGTACCAAACATAGCTTTCTCCTTTTTTGGATTCGCTCTAGGTATTTTTGACATATTGAGATCATTTAATCCTATTTTTTGTCGCATTAAATCATATGATCTAACAGATTCAAAATAATTAAGGATTGACTGCGCATATAATAATTCTTTCTTTAAATATTTAATCCTTTGCTGATACCATATCCATTGTTTTATTCTTTTAATATCAACCATTTTTTAAACCCACCCCTTTTTTTAAGCTTATTAATCCTTGCAGACTCTATTTCATCTCTATAAATACCTTGAAATTCAGCCATAGCATATATAATCTCAATAACATCAGCATACTCTTCAATATCATTAAAAGCTGTTTCGGAAAGCTCTTCTAATTCTTCATATATTTTATCTTTCAAAAAAATAAATTTTTCTGAAATATCTTCAGCAATATATAGTCGATTAGTATCGATAATAGATTCGTATTTATCTCTAATTAATTTACTCATCATTCACCCTTATAAATTTTTGTTGAAATTCTTCAATAGTCCTAATATATGGATTATGAGTTTTCACAAACATTTCAATATAACCACCTGCTGGAACCCATATATTATCAACTTAAATCGAACAAAAAAATTGAGGCTTATACTTTTTTTTATTTTTATAATGCATATAAGGTATGTTTAGTTCTATATTCAAAGTTGCTCCCCTGTCATATCAGCAACATATATAAGTAGATTTAACGTAGATTTACCACTTATAGGATTTACATCAGTAGAAATTTTTAATGTATCAACAATATCAATTGCTAACCATTTATTTTTCTTATCTTTCTCAGATAATGTATTTCGTACTTCCGAACTAATAACTTGTTCTAAATCATCTAACATATCTATATCTATTGATACGTTTATAGCTTTCCATTTTCTATTTTTCCTATACATAGTCACCATACTATAACCCTATTCTTGAATTAATAGATGATCAATTTGTATTTTTAAATCTTCCATCTTTTTCATAGTTAATTCTTTAGTTTTAGAATCCCATACACCCCATAAATGCGACGGTGATGATTTGACTATCCGATCTGATGTTTTAAATACATACTTATAAACTCTTTCTTCTGGTTTAAATTCAATATCTAATATTGGTAGGGTCTTAAAGATTCTACCATCATCTAATTTAGTAATCATAATACACTTTCAATGAATGAAGGACAATCAATACTTATTTTTTTATATAAATCATCGTGTATATTTAAAATATCATTCATTTTCTTAATAATGTCATCCGACACATATAAAAAATATTTTTCAGCATCATCACGAGTTTTAAAAAATTTAATACCTTTTGAATTTGCTTCCCATCTAGATAATTTAGTTCCATCTTTCATTATAAGTGTTAAACGTGTTATAGAATCATCACCATGCCAATATCTTCGATCGCCTATTTCGATAGAAACTTCTTGAGGTTCAATATAATCAACATCCACATGTTGTTTTTCATCACCTGCATATTTCTCGATTCTTATCCCAGAAACCCAAAACCGCTTATTCTCTTTTTTCATAGCTGAACGCAAAACAGTTTTTGGAGAAACTTGTGTGATTACTCTTGACATTATTAATTACCGTTATTATAATCATATAATTTTTTTGCACCATAAGCTAAAGCCACAGAAATACCACCATCAAATATCCCTGCTATTAGCATAGCTGCTCCACCTGCACCAAGCCAATAAGTTTCTTCTTGTTTTAATGCACTTTTAAAATCAATTTTTGAACTTTTTGATTTATTTTTCATTCTTTCATACGCATTTGTTCGTTTTTTCATATTTAGACCTTTTTGAAATTATTTCTAAATTATATATTGATTTATCTTAGAATAATCTTAATTCTTCCAACCAGATATTTTTGATTTACCATCCAAAACATTAATAACATCTTCGACCTTCTGTGCTATTTTTATAATATCTCTTTTTTCAATCACTTTCTTTGATAATGTTCTGTCGACTAACTTAGATGTAAATTCAATCCATGCTTCTAATTGTTTTTTTAATATCTCTTCCTGATTCATTTATCGATACCTCTTAAAATTTTTCCTAAGATCACATTTATTTTAAACATTTCATTTCGGAGATATTCTTTATTTTGAACAATATTAATTTGGGAAAAGTCAATAGATTTTAAGTTTTGTAAGATTTTTTGGAGGTTAATTTTTATATTCTGTTGGTCCATATAAAATAATCCCTTTTTTTAGAGATTATTTTACATTTTTTTATTTTTAGTAACCTTGAATTACATATCTTATTTGTTCAGCATCGCCACTAGCTAACGAAATTTTTACAGTATTAACATCAATAACTTCCGTTACTACTAGATCGAATCTCCATACCGATTCAGATGCATCATATACTTGTACTGAAACATCAACAAATTCAGTATTTAAATTATGAGCGACAGTATAAGTGTCTGCCGCATCTTCTTCTGCTACTTCACCTTTAACATAACGATTTTCAATATCATTGATTTTAGTATTTACTAAAGATGCAATATTATCAAGTGTATTCTTTAGTGTATCGGCATTTAATTCGATTGTTGGATTAACTATATTTGTATCAGATTCTGTATATCCATCATACCCAACATAATTTGTACCATTACCAGAAGTTGTAGCAATCAAATTATCATAATTTGTTTTAATAGCACTATCTAAAATATTATCCGAATCATACAATGAAGTAGCTGATGTTATATATGTTGCATTGGAATTTGATGTATAAGTATCATCCGATATTCCTGCAGCGATATTAATATTGTCAATTCTTGTAGATAAAGCGTCGTCATTGTTAAATCTAGTAGTACTTTCATCATCAATAGCAGTCTGTAAATTTGTTTCTGCAGTAGTTGCTCTTGTTACTTCACTATTTAAATTAGCATCAACTTCATTAATAGCATTTACTAATGTATCTTGTGCATCAGTTGTTAGATCTGATAAATCACCTATTTTACCATCAACTTGAGATTCGATATTAGTAACTCGTATATCGATAGACGATATTGAATCCTCATTAGTTTTAATTGAGGTATCTAATAATACTGTAGCATTATGTACACTTGTTGCTGATGAAATATAATTTGTCAACGCTTCAACAACATACGTACCATCATCATTTAAACCTGCACCAGTTTCAACTCTATCAATTTCCGATTGTATTGCTGAATCAGCATTAATTCGGTTGGATACTTCACCATCTATATTAGAATCAACTTCATTAATAGCATTTACTAATGTATCTTGTGCATCAGTTGTTAGATCTGATAAATCACCTATTTTACTATCGATTTGAGTTTCTAAGTCCGTAATACGAGAATCTAATGATGCATCTGCATCACTTCTTGTTGTGGCTTCAGTATCAATATTAGACTGCAAATTATCATCAGCATTAGTTCTATTTGTAATTTCTGTTGATAGATCCGATGATATAGTGTCTATGTCTGCACGTAATATATTATCAGCGGTATCAACATAATCCTCAGTTGCTACTTTTTTAAGGCTACCATCTGATTGAATTTCAACTTGATCAAGAGTTTCATTCCATTGTAATATTGTTGTTAATCCTTCATTTCCTCTATCAACTTCAATACCTGCATTTTCAGTTGGATCCACATCACCAATACCATCATTTAATGTTATAATGTTATCAGCAACTTTTAATGTTTCTGTTTCAATAGTGGTAGTTGTTCCACTTACTGTAAGATCACCCTGTATTATTAAATTATTAGAAAATGTTGTTTCTGCTGTTACAACTTGGGAGTCTGAAGATGTTTTATTTAAATAATTAGTTGATAAATCATCTACTATGTTTGAAATAGCAGTTGTATTAATATCTGTATTTGCATCTACTTCATTAATTGCAGCAACTAAGTTGGTCGTATCATCGGTAGTAAGTGCCGATATATCGCCTTCTACTGATGTTGCTCTAGACATTTCCGTATTAATACTTGCTGTATTAATATCTGTATTTGCATCTACTTCATTAATTGCAGTAACTAAATTTGTTTTATCAGTTGTAGTTAATGTCGCTAAATCACCTTCTACTGATATTGCTCTAGATATTTCAGTATTAATACTTGCTGTATTAATATCTGTATTTGCATCTACTTCATTAATTGCAGTAACTAAGTTGGTCGTATCATCCGTAGTAAGTGCTGATATATCCCCTTCTGTTGCTGTTGCTCTAGATATTTCAGAATCAATATTTGTTTGTAATGTTGTATCTGCAGAAGTTCTATCTACTATTTCTTGTTCTATAGCTTCAGTATTTGCTTCTACATCAGCACTATTATCGATACCGATAGGTTTAATTTCAACGTTTGTTCCATCAGCATCTAAAAAACCACCTTTAAATGTTTTATCCGTATTATTAAACCATAAACGACCAACAGATTCAACACCATTTAATGTTGGATCTGATGTTAAACTTTCAAGTACTAAATTTGAAAATTTACTATTTTTAGCTAGTTCAGGATTATGTAATTTTATTTTAGCCATTTTTAAATTTCTCCATTATAATTTATTATTATTTATTAAGATGAAGAAATTTATCAATATTATAATTTAATACTTCTACTGGTGTCATTTCCATTTTTATAGATTCAATCACATTATCATTACTATCAACAATAAAAAAAGCTGGAGTACCTTTTATATCATAATTTGATGATAAATAGTCAAACATAGAAATATTTTTATTCCATACGTCCGAAATATCTTTATTCCAATCAATTTCAATATTATTTAAAGGTTGCCCAGATAATAATTGATAGTATGCATTTAATGGATTTTTTGATTTAAATATTACTTGTATTGCTAATTCATCCATAGGACTAAATGGCGCCAATAGCAACTTACGAGTTAATGGAATTTTATCACAATCATTATTTTTTTGTAATTCTCTACAAACCGAACAATTCGGATTAGTTACAACTAATAATGACAAATCGGTTTTTTTATCTATTATAATCATAGTTATTCCCCCTATACTTTTCAATTATTTATAATTTCTATATAGGGAAATAGATATTTTATCCACTACAACTAATACATTCTTCTTTTTCAGAAACATCAGATGAATTTTTTTGGACACTTCTAATATAATAAACCGTTTTCATATCACGTTCCCACGCATACATTAATGTTTCATACATATATTTGGCATTTACTTCTGGTAAATTTAAATTAAATATCAATTCCATAGATATTCCCGTATCTGTCCATTTTTGTATTATAGAGATTATACGTACTACGTCTTTTTGTGGGATATTTTTAAATTCTTGATAAAACCACATTTTATCCTTAATAAATGGGGGCATTATTGGTACTGCACCTTTAGAATTTTTATCAACATAAAATTTACTAAAAATTGGCAATACCGATGCCGAACACCCTTGCACCAACGATGAACTTGTATTTGGAGCAATCATATGTAGATGTGAATTTCTTATACCGTATTTCTCAAGTCTATCAAAAGTGTTCATCCATCTTTCTGGATTATCTGTATTTTCTTTATACCATTGTCTATCTCTACCTAAAATTAATCCTTTAGACCACTCCGAACCATCATATTTTGGATATTTTCCTCTTTCTTTAGCTAAATTGATCGATGCATTAATAGTATAGTAAGCTATGTTCTCAAATAGTTTATCAACAACTTCATCAGATTTAGTATATGCAATATTGCGTTTAGCTAAATAATCAGCTAATCCCATAGAACCAACACCAATAGTTCTATATACATTATTATGAATTTCACCTTCTTTAATAGGAACATCAGTAAAATCTATAGCATTATCCAATAATCTTACTGCTGTTTCACAAGCACTATGTAAATCAGCTTCATCTTCTATATTAGCAAGATTAATACTATTCAAATTACAAGTATGTACTAACCCAGCTTCAGTTTCTCTTATAATTTTAAATTTACCATTTTCTTCTTCAATTTTATTCTCAATTACCTTAGATGGTCTAAAATTTGAATACGATTCTTGACATAAATTACCATTACCAATCATTCCATCATGTTTATTTGGATTAGCTCTATTCATAGCATCTTTAAAAGTTAAATAAGGCATACCCGTTTCAACTTGAGTCTTCATTATAGTTTTAAATAATTCTCTTGCTTTTGTACGTCTAACTAATTTTAATACTTTATATTCATCCTCTCTTCCAGAAATTAAGCCTCTATAAGTAGTATCAAACTCCTCATCATATAATTCAGTTAAATCAATATTAGCCTCTTGACCAATTTTTAAAATCATCTTTTCAATCTTTCTATAAACTTTTTCAAACGATTCACCCCAAGATTCTGCTAAATCAACATTAAGTTTTTTCTTAATTTCATAAGGATCAACCATAAACCAATCTTGGTTCTTTTTATTTCTACGCATAAATTCATCAGGGATAACAACTTGTGGAAAAATATCAAATGCTTTTGTTCGTTGATCACCATTTTCCGTTTGAAGTTCTAAAAAATCCTCAATATCCATATGCCATATATCCAATGCAACAGTACAAGCCCCAGCTCTTTTCCCTTGTTGATTAACGGCTACAACAGTATCATTAACATTTCTAATCCAAGGTACAACACCACCAGATGCATTTGGCATTTGTCCAATCCATGAACCTTTACAACGAATTCTGGAAACGTTTAAACCAACTCCTCCACCATTCTTAGATATTTCAGCAATTTGATCGATAACATAATAAATGCTATCTCTTGAATCATCCATTGCTGCAATAAAACAACTCGATAAATTACCGAATGGTTTTCTTAAATTCATAAGCATAGGTGTAGCCAGAGATAATTTTCGTTGTGCTAATTTTTCATACGTATCTTTAATTCTATCTAACCTTAATTCTTTTGGTTGGTTTTTTTCAATTAATAATGCAGCAGTTAAAAATGCTTCTTGAGGTAATTCCCATGGTTTAGATCCCCGTGTTAATAAATATCTGTTTATCATTAAATTTGCACCAGCATAATCAAATGACATATCATAATTAACATTAAGAAATTTACCAATAATTTTAATCTCCGATTCATCATAATAATCTAATATTGATGACTCATACAAATTCTCTTTTATAGATTGTTTAATATGTTTTAAATAACTATCATATCCGAATGTTTCATAACCTTTTTCAAACTTCACATCTTTATATAGATCCATAAGTTTTAGTCTTGCTGCTAAAATTCTCCAATCTGGTTCATCAATAGAAGTTAGTTGTAACGCAGTATCAATCAAATTTTCCTGTATTTCTTTAGTCGTCATATTGTTACGAAATCTCATATGGATATTCGATTCTAATTCAATAGGATTCACATTTAACCCATCAGCAGCCCATTCAATAACCTGTCTTATTTTTGTTATATCTAATGGGGTAATATCTCCATTTCTCTTTACTATTTTATAATGTTTAGCCATTCTTGAAATCCCTTTTAAACTTGTTATTTGTATAATATATTGGATATATTTATAGTGTTAGTTTATACTAATTTATGAAAATTTTACAATATTTTTTTCTTTTTTAATTTATCATATTTTAGGGAATAAATAAAGAAAATATAATAAAAAAAGGATTACTTATATGGCTTATGATAGTTCTGGATTTGCAGGCGACATACACACAGCAGTAGGAAAATCTGATGTAGTAATGATGCATTATGAATTAAAAATCGGTACTATTGACAATAAGGGTGATTTAACATTACTAGCCGATACTTATTCTTATAAAAAGGGCACGTCATTATCTGAAATAAAATGGGGGTTTGTTAATTCCGGTTCATTTGGCGATAAAACTGATGCGAATATAACATTTACTCTACATGATATTGCAGGTGAAACATTTCAAAATTTTATGAAATTGCAAACGGGATCATATTGGATTTATTTTAAAGGTCCTGATTCAACAGGTGCTCTTTGGTCTGGTGATGCTGCGATTTACGTACCTGATAGAGAAGGTTGTTCTGTTGAATTTTCACCAACTCAAGGTTTCACATACACTTTTACAGGTAAACCTATGTTGATGCATGCTAGATCTGAATACGTTACAAATACTGAAGAAATAGAAGTTAATGGGTGGACTGAACCAGGTACAAATTTTATGCAATTTTTATCAGAACTTGAAACTGAATGGAATACTGCAGCAAAAAATCATAATAAGTGTAATGCAAAAACAATCAAACTTAATTTTGGTAATCCAACAAATAAATTATGGTTGACTCCAATACACAGAACTGAAAAAACAGAAGAAAATGTAAGAACTATTGAACCATATAAGATTGGTGCAGGTAAAACTATATCTGATGCTATTATAGATTTTTTTAACATTATATTCTTAAATGAAAAAGGCGTAAAAAATGATAAGCCTACCATTGAAGTGAATTTTGAAAAAACTGAAGGTGATATTATTCATATCGATGTTAAAATTTGGGGCTTAGAAGATGAAAAAAGTGTAATTAGCACAGATAAAATTTGTATTGGAACAGATGATAACTGTAACGGCTCTAGATTTAGAGGACAACTAGTTGGTATGGATTTTAAACCTCTTTTATCATTATTAGCAACTCAAGTAATCGATAAAGAACTTGAAAATACAGGAACTGGAAAAGGTGCTGCTGAAACAACCGGACAATGTTTACCAGAAAAAAATACACCTATTGAAGGACAAACACATACTCAAGTAACTGGAGCTAATAATCCTCATGAGTTTGCAGCTGATGGATCATGGGCAGGTATAGATACTCTTTTAAATAAACTAAAATTTCCAAAGTTTGTAATTGAAGTTGAATTGCCATATTCATATGGTTTTACACCTATAATTCACGGAGGATTATTAAAAGATGCTATTGAGGGATCAACTGGAGGGGGAATACATATTATGCAAGGAACACAACTTGATTTCTTCTGGTATACTTCCCCAGATTGCAATAAATTAGAGCTAGTAAAAGGGATTTCAAATAAATATCGTATTTCAACAGTAACACATACAATAGGTTTAAATGGTAATTCAACTCAAATTAAATTATCACACTTATATTTTGCAAATCAGTAGAATTTTATAATAAATGGAGAAATAAATGAGCACATTCGATGAAAATGGTAGAAGAGAAATAAATCGACTTAGAAATGTCGATGGGAATGGCGTTTTTGGAATTGCAAAAGTAATTGGTCGTGCTGATCATACTAATCAAGGTCGTATCAGAATTGATGTTGAGGCATTGAAAAGAAACGTTGAAGATTCAGAACAAGTACATACTGATGCGAAAAATAAAGAGATAGAACGATATAAATGGGCTGAACTATTATCCCCAATAAGAGGTGAAGGTCATGGTGTATATTGTGTTCCAGAATATGGTGATTATGTATTTTATACATATATTAATAAATTATATATTATATTAGGCTCTATTAATAGTCCTAGTTTAAATTTTCCTGGAACTAATATTCCAGTTGAAGCTCAAAATATGCAAAATAACTCATTAGAATATAATTCATCCCATTGGCCTAATTTAACAACTCGAGGACTACATTTAGCAAAGCCAGTTTTAGGTGATGTTTTCCAACCTGCTTCTTTTTTACATAGATGGAGAAAAAATGACCATTTAATATATAATACAACAAAAATACATGATAAATGGGGATCAACAGCAAAATTAGTTGAACATAGGTCTGCCGAAAATAACTTTTTACAGATGGTAGATATAGGAAATCACAGTATTTCACCTGGTACAGCTGGAAGAAATCATAAAAAATATTCACCTGTTCGACAAACAGATTATAGAGATTTATGGGAAGGATTTAATATAAATAAAGAATTTTGGACTCAGAGAACTGATAAACCACCTTTATCACACGAGTCACAATATATTAAATTAGCAACAAATGGACATGATTATCATGAAGAACCACACCCTGATACTGGAGCTGATCTACCAGATAAAGTACGTGGAGAAATTCGGTTAGATGATAGAATGACTGATGGTACACATGAAACTTCAAAAACATATTGCCCAATTTATCAAACTTTAAAAGTGGCAAAAGGCGATGAACGATATGTGAATGATAAAATTCCAAAAGTGCCATGGATTGCTGGAGCACCATTTAGAAAAAAACTTAAAAAATGGATCGAAGATACTGGAGATAAATATGATCCAGAGAATCAGCATTTTAACGTTGGGCATTATTTAACTTTATCTAACACAATTTATAAACGAAGAGCAATGTTATCTACAAAAAAAGGACATCAATTAGTTATGTCTGATATTGATTTTGATGAAAAAGTTCTATTGAATTCATATAGAGGCAAACACATCTATATGGAAGATGGTTTACCCGATCTTTATGATGCTATGTGGTTTGCTTCACAAAAACACCATATGTTATTTGTCGATCACATGCAAACACCATATTTAATTGATGATATGGGGGAAGAAAGACATCGATTGTTGGATCCAAATCAAATCGATTTTTCTTCATATCAGTTAATTCAAACTGAAGCATATCAAAAAATTTGGCTTGCTGATAGCCCATTATGTCCAAGGATTCATGCTCACACTACTTCTGGTCATGAATTATTATTATTGGATCATGATCAAGGAACTATTGGACATATGCAAGCATCAAATAAAGGTAAGATACAATTAACTACAAATGATAAAATGATGCAAATCACTATGGATGTTGAAAATGGTGATATTACTATCCAGAATCACAATCTTGCAGGTAAAGGTGCTGGTGGTAAACCATTAACTGGGGATATTAGTATCTATGCAGCAAATAATCTTTTATTACATGCTGATAATATGATTCAAATGAGAGCAAATTTAGGTTATGATATTCAATCATCAAGTGGTTCATATAATGTAGTAGCATGCGGTATTTCACATTCTACACCTTGTGGAGCTCCAACTATACCAGAAGTAATAAGACCGTCAGTTTTAACAGATATTGATGTAACAGAAGGTGCATTAATAAATAAATTTGATCCAAGTTAAGAAAGGAGTTAAAAATGGCTGCAAATCCAATCGATATGAGTCCAGCACCACCACAAGCTAATAATAATCATAGAATTATTCAATTACCACAGGATTTTGGTGATGGTGGCGGACAAAGAACACAAATCATTACTATGCAAGGACATGAAATAATTATGCTAGATACTCCAAGTGGTATGAGTAAAATTCAAATAACTACGAGTGATGGTTCACAACAATTAATCTTAGATGAAATGAATAAAACATTTTATATTGGTGTTGCTGATGCAGATACAAAAATAGTAATTGAAAGTGATGCTAAAATTGAAATACGTTCTAGACAAGATATTTTTGTAGATGCACCAAATATAAACTTTAATTGTGAAGACTTTGATGTTCAAAAAGACCAACAACCTTCACACCCACCAACAACACCAAAAGATATGGGCTATGAATAATTTAGAAATTTTAATTACTCAATTATTAGAAAATGATGAATTTGCTATGATACCATTTAATAAAAATATTAATAATGAACTAAAATTTTATTTTGATTTTTTTATTAATTTAAAAACAGATTTATTATTACGTAATTTATTAAAATATCAAAATCATAATAATTTTGATAAAGCTTTAAAAATAATAATCCATTATAAAGATAAAGTTACAGATAATAATATTATATTAGATTTTAAAACTTTTTTAATAATTAAAGATATATTTACAAAAAATAAACAATTTGAATATGAGTGCACTTTCTATAAAGAAATAACCAATCAAGTACTAAATAATAAAATATTATCTATTGACGATAAGTTATTAACTTTTATATATGATAACGATATTGATAGATATATAGATTTAACATTAAAATTAAATATAGATAATGCTATAAACAAAATTTTTGAAAAAGATAATTATAAAATATTTGATTGGTTAAATAAACATCCTAATAAATTTCTCGAATTAAAAAAATTAAACCAACCCTATTTTATTCTTACCAACATGAATACTAGATTAGATATAAATGATGAAACATTAAAATATTTCTTTGAAGTTGCTCCAACCGACTTATCTTTATATAAAAATTTACGCCAAAATTTATCATTAGAAATCATATACAAATATAGCAAAAATAAAGTTTCAGATGAATTTATTTTTGAACTTGTTGAAACTTTCGATGATATAATTTTTATTTTAAACTTAAATAATTTAAAACTAAATACTCTAAATTCCTTTATGAATAAGATTAAAAATGATTTCCCATACATTTATACCAATCTCAATTCTTTATTACTTATGAAAAAGGAAATTCTCTAATAAATAAATAAAAAATATATTAGAGATGGAGAAATGATATGGGTTTAATCGTTAAACACGCAGATGGGAGCGAATTCCTTAATATTGCGAATAAAACATATGATGATGTATCAACAAGTTTAAAATTGCCAGGTAAAGGTGTTTTAAACTGGGGTGAGGCATATGTAAACAATTTTGTACACTTACTAGAAAATTTTGCTAGTTCAATTGAACCACAAAACCCACAAGTTGGTCAAATATGGTATAATACTGGTTCAGGTGTTTTATCAGTTTATACAATAGGACAAGAATGGGAAATAATTAATAAAGATACAGATATTGAAGCTAAATTTGATGCTTTAGTTACTGAATTACAAGAAAGTAATGCAGGGACTATACCACCAACAGATGTGTCTATTGGTACTACTTGGTTTGATACAAATGTAAATGTATTAAAAGTTTTTAATGGTACTGAATGGGTTTCATTTGGTTTTAATTCAATAGCATCTTTTATTCAACCTAGTGATAGTGAAGCATCAGATTTATGGTATGATAAGAATATTAATAATCTTAAAGTTTATGATGGTTCACAATTCCAAAGATTAATCTCAACTATTGAAAGTACGAATCAACCAACTAATTCGCCGGTTGGTCAATTTTGGACAAATACCACAACAGGTCAAATATTTATATATAAACAAGAACCATCTACTGGTGAATATTATTGGCAAGAATTAGGTGCAGAAATTGTTACTGAAGGTGATATTTTACCAACTATTGCTAAAACTGGTGCATTACATATAACCCGTACAACTTTTTCAAATATCCTATATATTAATAAAGGTACTAAAACTTCACCTGTATGGGTTGAAATTCCAGAATTTGGTGGTGCTATAAAATCTGTAAATGAACCAGTTGATGCTAAAGATGGTATGTTTTGGTTAGATGGTAATGATGTATTAAAAATTAGAAAATCTGGAGTATGGACTGATATTGATCAGACAGCAATTTCATATATTTCTGAAACAATGCCAACTGATGCTAAAGATGGTATGGTATGGTTTGACACTTCAACTGGCTCTATGAAAATTAAAGTTGGTAGTAATTGGGAAGCTGTACAAGATACAGGTTTAATTGAATACGGTGTAGCGCCAATTTCACCAAAAGAAGGACAATTATGGTTCGACAATACAAGATCCGAACTAAAGATTTTTAATGGTACTTCGTGGACGGTTGTTAATAATTCAAGCACTATTGTAAGTTACCAAACACCATTGGATGCTACTGCCGGGCAATTATGGTTAGATACTACAAGTTCAGAATTAAAAGTTATGAAAGATGGGAGATGGGCATCTTTACCAGAAAATGCTAGAGCACACTTAACAATTCCTGCTAGTCCTAAAAATGGTGACATGGCTTATGTTAATAATGCATTAAAAATCTATGATGGTTCTGATTGGAAAGATATTAATATAAATATTGATAATAGTACAACAGGTGATGATGTATCAATTAATTATGATGAAATCTCACATGAAATAGTTATAGTTTCAGATGGTATTACAACAAGAGTACCTCTAGCAGTTAGTAGAGATGTTATTGTTGAAAATGTTGGTATAACATCTGATGTTGTTGAAGTTATACATCCAGATATAAGTGAAGGTGAAAGAAGAATTATTGATATTCAAAAAGTTAATCTAAATAGATCATTTTTTGTTTTTAGAAATGGTAGATTTACAGATGATTATTATACAGATTCTCAAGATTTAATTCTTAATAGTGCTGCGGGTGATGATGAAATTGATATTTTACAATTTAATGGTGATATTTCTATAAATTATTTAGTTAAAAAATTCAAATCAACTATTAATGGTAATTTTACTATTGATAACTATACTAGAACATTAGAAGAGCAAGAAGAATATGATATTGTTAAAGCCGAATATGATGCTAAGTTAGTTGAATTAATAGCACAGTATGGTGATAATAGTTCTGAAAGTGACTTAACTGATGCTGATTGGGCTATATTGGATGAAATTGAAAGTAGATTCCCTATTAAAACATCAAATCAAATAGCAGATTTATCTTTAGGATCTATTATAGTATTTAAAGAAGGTATTTTTATACCTACAGACGATTTAACAATCAATGAATCAAATGAAAATAAGATTATTATACCTAATACTAATGCAGGGGAAATTTATACAATCATACAGTTAATTGCTGGTAATGATTATAAATCATCATTCTTCAGTCGAGAAAACTCTTTTACTATTGGAGCAGTTGAAGATACAACAGAATCAACTCTAAATGTTGCGGGTAAAATGATGACAGATATGCTTCAAGCTGCTTCAAAAAATACTGCTGGATATGGTGAAGTTGATGTCGATTATATTTTTAATGATACTGAAAAAACTGTTACTTTTAGTTTAATGGATATTGATGCAGATTATCATTTCTTCGTAACAAGAAATAATCTGTTTGTTTCTCCAGTAAATTATACAGTCAATACAACTAATAATACATTAACAATGCATGCTAATTCTTTAGATGAAATACGATTTTTTCAATTCTACTTACCACATAATTATGTTCCTATTGAATTTAATTATAAAGAGGCTTTAGCTGCAAATGAAGGTTGGATAACAATAGAGTTAAATCAAGATTTTGACTTAAATAGCCCTTTATTAGTATATAGAAATGGTATGTTACAAGAATCAGCAAACATAAATATTATTACTCAAGAAACACTTGTCGATGATAATGGTATTACATATACTGTTGATGGATTAAGAAAAGTACAAATTTTTGGAGATGCAGAAACAAACGATGAATCTATATCTGGAGTACAAATAGGTGATATAGTAACTGTTATGCAAGTTTCACAACCAGAATTCTATAATATTTATTTAGAAGAATTTGGTGCTACAGTTGATGGGTTTAATATTTTTACGTTCAATGAAATAGATAGTCAAAAAGATATTTTAGTATATAGAAATGGTATGAAACTAGACGATACTAATTTCTATATCAATGATGACGGTAAATTAGTAGTTTCAGATTGTAATGGCCCAACAATCGATGAACTTGCTATTAATCCTAATGCTAAAGGGGATATTATTATAGTTTATCAATTCTTTACTAAAGATGTAATAGCTGAAGATGATTTAACATATACTAAAGAAATAATTACAGCAACAACAGACGGCTATGAATATTTCCAATTACAAAATACCGAATTTGTAGCAGATGAATTCCTTTTAGTATTTAAAAATGGTCAATTAATTACAAGAAAACAGCCTGAATCCGAAGATACTAATCAAACTCAAATAAATACATATAAAGTATTTGCTGAAAGAGTTTATAACAATACAGTACCGGCATTAGATATTAATGGTGATCCAATTTATGATAGTGAAGGTAATCCAGTATTAAATGTTGATCCAGAAGATTATACAGATATTATGGCATTTAGCTTAGATAATGTTGTAGCAGGTGAAGAGATAGTAATATATGAATTCAACAAAAAAGTTACTAATGTAAATAATTTATCTAGTGAAAATCATTATGAAATTCTTCCTAAAAATAATATTCAAAGAATTTATACGTCTAAGTTTGACCAATTATCGAACCTAACAATGGTATTTCAAGATGGTTTAATTATCGATAGAAAAGTAGATAGTAACGGTAATGACAATGTTAGAATTGATGGAATGTTTAGAATATTAGATCAATATGCCGTAGATAATATTACAAAATCAATAATTGTTAATGATTGGAAAGTTGGTGGTAAGTTGAGAATCCAACAATTTACAGCACAATCAACTGATATAAAAACAATCACATTAAGTGTAACAATTTTAGCAGATGGAACATATGATGTATTTTTACCGAATAATGAAACATATACTCCTAATGCTGGAGCAATTGAAGTTTATGTTGATAGACAAATTCAATGGACTGGTGAGGACTATCAAGAAGTTGCTAACAATAGAATAATGTTTACTAGACAACTTATGAAAGATCAAGTTGTAAAAATGATCATAAGAAAATAGCTTTTTCTTATCACTCCTTTGTATAAATAATTATATAAAGGAGGATTTATTACATGAGTAAATATTTTAATAACACAGAGTCATTATCTACTTCCATTTCAGACATTTCAGAAGAAAATAATTCGATTATACCCACGCATATACAACAAATAGATAATGATGGAAAGGCCAATCTTCAATCAAAATTAAATAATTCACTTGATGATGAAATAAAAAAAGTTGCATCTCAATCTGCAATTATAGATGATAGTATGGACGAACTTAAAAAGGTTACAGACTCATATGCTGAAATCGAAAATGCTTTAAAAAAATTTAAACCCTTAGAGTTATTTGAACGCTTAAATCAAATAACGTTTTTAATGATTGAAATGAGAAACAGATTGGATGCTATTGAGAATCATTTAAGACTCGATGAAGAAAAACCTCTAAAATCACCGATTGAACAATTTAATGAGACTTCTAATAATGACGATCTTATGGATCCAAAAGTTGCTAAAGAACAATTAAACAGCATACAAAAAGGGAATATCCCAACTATACCTAATGAGAATTATATTGAGAATGGTGTAAATTTAGAAGAAATGTTTCCTGGTAAACCAGATGAAGCATATCAAGCAGCATATAAAAGTTTAGCTGAAAATCAAGATAAATTAAATACTCAAACTGTCTCAAAATCTCCAAAAGGAGGAATTCAAGGCATTAGATTTTAAATTTACCACCCTTGAATAGTTTGGGAACCATCATCACCCCAAGTTTTAGTCCATAATCCAGATGCAGAATTGTAACTCCAACCTGTTGGGTCTGGTGTTACTAATTTTTCCTTTTGTGAAAAACTTTCAGTACCACGAAATGACATAGGAAATATCATAATTTTATGACTGTCTAGATACGACTTCATTGTTTCTTCTATTTCATAATTAAGGGTTACTAAATAATCTATTTTTTTTAAAAAGTCTTCCTTTTTATTTAAACTAGGATAAATGGATTTAATATTTAATTTTTCTTGTTTTAATTTTTTTATATCATTAAATTCTTCTCTAGTTGTTACATAATGAAAATCTCTAGAAGGAAATAACGGTGTCATATATTCTAATAAACGTTTATTATATGGTAAAAAAGCAAATTGGTCAGATATAGGACTATTAAATAAAACTGTTAATGTGCGTTCTATTTCTCGTTTTAATGCATATATCATATCATCTGATAATTCTAAATCATCATTAGCAATAACCCCAATATTTAAATTATTAACTTGAACAGATTTCTTTGCAGGATTTACATCTTTATTTTTTTCTATATTTAAATTATTATCAGATCTACTAGTTATTTTGTATATTAAATCTTTATAGTTCATATAGTAATCCTTTTTTCTTTATTTATACTTTATTAATCTTTTTTTATAAAATATTTATTTTGTTGAATAAATAAGATTAAATTAAATAGGAGTTTCGACATATGCAACTTAAAGAACTAAAAGCTATATATGAAGCTAGAGACCAAAATGAAAATAGACTCTTTAAATATTGTTCATTTGAATGGATTTTAGATTTACTAAAAGATGGTCAAGTATATTCATATGATAAATCATTAAGAGATCAAAGAAAAGGTATTGTTGATGGTAAAAATTGGATAGCATTAACAACTAAACGTAGTTCAACAATTAACCAATATTTAGAAGAATATGGAACTATTGAAGTAACATTTGATAAAGAGTTATTAAAAAAAAGTAATGAAATATTTACAGTTAGATATTCTACTGAATGGTTAGATAAAAGACCAAGCATTTTATCATTTATAACAAAAGGTAAATATAAAAGTTCTAAAGATTATTTTAGGGAAAATTATAAAAATATAAACTGGAATAATACCGATAATTTTTCATTAAAATTCTTTGACGATTATATGGATAATGGTGTACTGGATATTGATTTAATTTTATCTGAAATGTCTGTTGCAGAAATTGAGGATTATATATATGATACCAATTATATACCTTTTGAGAATTATATAAATTCTTTAGGTACTGAGGATGAATTAGTTATTGTAGACTCACCTTTAACCTTAGTTAATGATGCAATTTTACAAATTGTTGTTCCAAGACGTTATAAAGAAAAAATAAAAGAATACGAAATAGAATATAAAATACGGTATGAATAATTTTTTAAACTACAGCTGATTTAACACTTGAAAAATAATCAGTTGTATTTTCATTTGATGCTGTTACTGCAGCACTAGTTAAAATGTTTGTACCACTATCTGTAGCATTTTGTCCTGTTGTTGCAGAAACAACTCCTGCTCCAAGTGATGAACTTATTATAGCTTGACCACTTGAATCTGGCTCCATTCCAAGTGCACCACCAATAGCATTTGTTGTTGCCCCTATTCCATCACCTAATGTTGATGAAATAGTTCCTATACCTTTATCTAATCCCGATCCTATAAAATTTCCTGTTTCCGATATTGAAGGTCCAGCTAGAGACATACCCAAATCAGCAACAGCATTTAATAAGGCGTTGTTACCAGACCCACAAGGATCATTATTAGCGTCTCCAGAACCTTGTCCACCGCCAGCACCACTAGGACAAGGTTCTGAACCTAAAAGATTACTCATAGCAGAATCAGCAGTATTACCTAATATTCCGGTTATAGCTGAACTTGTCCCGCTTGTTAATGATACTGATGCTAAGGGGGATAAAACGTTGTCCAGATCAAACATAATTATTCCTTTTTATATTTATTTATTAAAAATCTAATTTTATCTCCAAATAGGACTGTTCCCCTTTTTTAATACCCTAGGAGATGAACCTTGAATAACATTAAACTTTTCTACTTTAAATACTGCTTGTACGGTATATACAGTTTCATCACCTTCATCATCTGCTGCATCAAAATCAAAACTACTTAATACCGCATTTTCAAATTTATATTCTAAATGTTTATTTGTCTCAACACTCAAATCATATATAGAGAATACAGGTATTAATATTGAATCTCTTAAAAGAAAAGTACCAGTATTACCAACTGATTTATGATCCCATACATCACCAGCAAAATACGAATATAGGGTTGAAACTGTTTTATGATCGACATCATCCCAAAATGTAACACTAACATCACCAATGTTATATTTTACTGGATACTGTCGTTTAACATTGAATCGGATTTGTTCAATACTCTCTATATCAACTTTAGGTCTATCTATGGTTTTAACCATCCAATCTAAATCTGATAATTTTGAGGGAAATTCACCCATATAAGCATGTTTATTTTTTGGTTGTATATGCTGTGAGATTATTTTTTCTAACTCACCATCAGTATTAGCCATTTTTGCATCAAATTTTAGATATGCCCCTTCATTTTCAGATTTTAATTTATTTGCTGAATCTCTGTAAATTTGATCCAAAATAAGATCTTCGGCGGTTTTCTTTTTTAATTCTTCTATCTTATGTGTTGTATCATATAATTGGGTGGCAGCATTTTGTTTTTCTCTAATACTTGCATTAGGATCATTAACAATTTTATTTAAATCAGCTATACGTTTCTTTTCAGCATCTATCTTTGCTTGAATAGCCGCACGTTTTTTTGCTATTTCAGCATTCTCTTTATCTTTTTCAATGTTTTCAGCATTCGTTTTTAAATTTGATTCATCTTGTTCTTTTGCAACTTCAACAGCATCTACCATATCTTTATAAATTTCCGGGAAATCTTCAGCTAATTGTTCTTTTATTTTTTCTTCATTCTTTAATGATTCTGAATAAATATCTTCACTTTTCGATACATCATTTTCAAGAGCCGACAGTTCATTTTCTGCAGTTTCAATATCTTTATCATAATCTTCTATACCATCTTCTAAATTTCCGTTTTCCGTTGTTAAATCTCCATTTTCTGTTGTTAAATCTCCATTTTCTGTTGCTAATGTAGAATTCTCCGATTCTAATGCTTTTCTCTCCGCTACAACTTTCTCATATGCTTCATTTGCTGCCGCTACTTCTTCTGGAGATTTTGAATTATCAATAGCAACATTATATAATTCCTCTTCTCGAACTTTTAAATCGACTATAGCTTTATTATTTGCTTCTATTTTATCATTATTTGCTTCTATTTTATCATTATTTGCTTCTATTTTATCATTATTTGCTTCTATTTTATTTTTAGCTATCTGTTTTTTGTTTTCCAATTTGCTAATATCGTTCTTTTTTTGTTGTAAATTATTATTTGCATCCATAACATCTTGTTTGGCTTGAGATGTTTTTTTACAAGCATCATCATATGAAGGACTTTTTGCTCTGATGGCATTTTTTGCTTTTAAGGCATTATTAGTTGGTAATGGTTTTGATGGTGCAGTTGTAATAGTACTCATTTTTAAGAATCCTTTTTATTAAATTGATATTCATATTCATACATTCGATCAAGCATAGGGTTTTCTTCTACAATAGGTATAAAATTATAATCAAATTGAACATCGTTTATATATCTATAATCAATTATATACTGCATTATTGCTCTCATTTCTTCTGGAGCTTGTTCAACTATTAAATTAAAAATCTCATAATTTCTGGTCCACTTAATATTATAATATAGTTCTTTATCTAAAAATTCATTATTAAAAATTTCTTCAAATAATGAGTCTAATACAATATCATCTTCATTTTCAAGAAATATAGTGAAAATTTCTATATATTTAATATAATTTAGTTGATCAAATTTAAAAAGACCACCTAAATATTTTCTTTTATCAGTTATTATTTTATTAATATTATTTATTTTTCTTTTATAGTCATCTATTTCTTTTTTTATACGTAAATAATTCTCATCTTTTTCTAAAAGTTTATATTGAGATAAAACTATTTTATCTGGAATTATAGTTTTGTCATTTATTTTCATTTGCTCATATAAAAATAAATCATGGAAAAAATCTTTTTTAATTGTTAATACTTGATCATTCAATGTATTATATTTGAATTCTAATGTTTCTAATTCAGTAATATAGGGTGACAAAGCATCATATATATTATCTAATAGAAAATCTTCTTTATTATAAACTTGCATCAATTACTCCTTATAATGATTTATTTATACCAAATAATAAGATTATAATATGAAAAGTTAATTTTGCAGCAATATAGGGTATGGAGTTTTTATAGAAGGTATAACCTTCTATAAAATAAGTTCTAGTGGATATGAATAGTTAAAAATTAAGAAACAGTAATCTCTACTTGATAAGTAAATGAAAGTGTTCTATTTTCAGTTTTAGTAATACCATCAAATGTGATATGTGTTAATTTTTTATTTGATATATCAAATAAACCTAATTCATTAAATTTAACACCATTAGCTTCTGTTGAACTGATAGTAGCATTAACTTCAATAATTTTTGAATTTGGTTCAATTATATTATTAGCATCATCTGTAATGTCTAAAACTTTGATACCATTCCCAGATCCAACTACATCTTCTGAATGTGCCGCTTCAAATAATGTGTCGGTAGATACATCTGGAGTTTTTTCATTACCATCTACATCTTCTCCACCAGATCCAAATCTGATAGTTGCTATTCTATATGCATCAGCATTAGTTACATCACCATGAACCGCTCCAAATGCTAATGTTCTAACAAAGTTATCTAATTTAATTTTATTTCTTTTTTCAACAACTAAATCTAAGCCATCAAATACTTTTAATGTACCAATTACACTCGGTGTTGACATTTCTTTCATACTCATTTTGGTTCCCCTTGAACAATTTTTTATTTGTTTTATTTTATTTATATTCAAATACCTTTTTTTATTTTAAAAAAGATTTTTTTATTAAGTTTTAAAGATATACATTAGGATTTTCAGCGTAAGTTCCTTGTATTTTATCAATAATTCCAACTTCTGTATAATCCCCAAATATCAATTCAACTATTGATGAAGTATTATCCTTAATAACAGTCATTGATTTAGCTATAGAACCGTCAGTTTGTTCTTTATATAAATCTATTTTTGTTTTATAATCAGTATCTAAAGACATATATTCATCAAATCTAAATAAAGCACTTGTTAATATATCATTATTTATATCTATATCTATTTTTTCATACATACGATATTTAAAAATTGATGCAATAATCTGATTAATATTTGGATCTAAAATATCTATACTTTCTAATCTATATTTATCATTATAACTAAATAGGTGATTCTTAACTAAATCATCAAATTCATAAGATAACTTCATTTGTTCAGCTCTTATTTTCGTTTGTAATTTTTTATTATCTAATATTAAATAACTAGAATTAATATTATCAAGAACATTTATATTTAATGATTCGTAAAATCCACTCATATATTGATAATAATCAAAACCAGAAATATCTTGTATTGATATATTTAAGGTATCTTTAAAATAATAATCAAAACCAACAATTAAATTATCATAAACACCGGTTGTAATTTGAGATAAATCATCACCTTGTTGATCATATTCAAATTCATTATATGGTATTTCGTCATGAGGAATTTGCCCAACCCAAGTCTCATAAGGAACATTATAACCAAAAGATTCCCATTCTTTATAATCCCATATATAATCATAATAACCAACCCCATACATAAGATTATCAGAATTATTAATTGAAATAATATCTTTTGTATTTATTCTTTCTTGTTTAAGAGATATGTCTAACATATCATCAGGATATACTGTTAGTGTATCTCGGATAAAAAATTCACTTATAACATTTAAATCATCGAATAAACCTGAGGTTACACTATTATCTATTGAATAATCATCATAATATTCCATCCCAACATCATCTTTTTCATGTATTACATTATCTACACCATATCTGTTCACAGTCCATTTTCTAGAAATATATAATTGTTCATCTCTAAAAATAGATATATCTAATTGATCACTAAATATCATACCATATTTTAAACGTTCATAAGTTCTTACCGATGCAATATTTCCCCGTGGATCATTTACAACACTATATTGGAATATTTCATTCATTTGAACATCAATATCTGATGGGTTATCGGCAGATTCATCAACACTCAACCTGTTCAATACAAATCCTCTTATTTTATCTGTAAACCATTTACCCTTCCCATATGATATTTGTTCATTATCGGATTGAACAGTTAAAGAATCTGTAAAAATTTTATTATCATTTAAATATAATTTATCACTTAGAGTTACAGATACATTATCATCTAAATTTAAAGTACGGTATTCATCAATAAGAAGAGTATCTTTAATTTTAGTATTAATACTATCATCATAAAAAATATTAGTGTCATAAATTTCTACTAAACTATCCGAAAATATAATATTAGATTTTTCTTCTTCTAAATTAAATTTAGTTAGCAACCAATCTGATAAACTCACTTTAAATATTGTTTCACTTATTTTAACATCTTCAAAACCATAATCAAGATAATCAACCATTTGAACATTCATATAATTATCTCTTAACTTGTAACCATACCATACAGTATCAAAAATTGATATGTTAGTTATAGTGTCAATATTTTCTTTTCTAATAATACTATTATCATGATTTTGAATATATAAGTTATCTTTAAAACCAAATTCAATAATTTTTAACTCATCAGTCATTGATATATTTGTACCTATTTCATCTATTTCTATTTCTTCATCAATTAAAATTTTCTCAGTAAATGTTATCAATGCATTTGAATCGTATAATAAATTCATAGAATCAAGTCTTAAATATTCTCTAAGTTCTGCGGTTATATCGAATTCTTCAGATATACCATGGAACATATGCGGTACTTCATCATGACCAAATTTATCAAATTCTTGCCATATCCAGGGTTTTTTAACTATATTGATATAACTGGTTATTGAATCTATAATATTTACAGATATACTATCCTGAATGTTATTTGATATATCTTGCATTAAATAATCATATAAAGTAAGATAAGTATTATCATAAAATGTATCCGTCATAGTAAAAATTAAACTATCATCTAATTTTGATGTAATTGAACGTTCTATCGATTCATCAGTATATCCCATCTGACCATATAAATCATGATATTCTGATAATCGCTTGCCATCAAATTCATAATCTAATGCAATATCTTCTAAAATAGTTTTCTCTGTTTGTGAAATAACCAATGAATCAGTATATATTTTATTAGACAAAACATCAATAAGTTTATCGTTTAGTGATACTGTCATTCCATCTATAATAAATTTACTTTGATGCCCATAATATAATCGATCCAATAAAGATATTTCTTGTTTTTCTAAAGCTATTTGATTAATAATATCATAATTATTTTCATTTAATAAAATATTAGTTTTTTCAATCATATTAAAATATGTTTTAAGATTCTCTATTAACCTAGCTCTTAAATTATTATCTTTATATTTTAGTAATACAAAATTATCCTCTTCAATTTTTATTGATCTTAAATAATCTCTATCAAATTTAGTCATTCCTCTTTCTATTTTCATTTTATTTTTAGTATCAATAGATATACTATCACTAATTTCTAATTTAAATAAGTTATCTCGCTCTGTATTTGCAGCATTAGTTCCAAAAATACTAACTATTGATATATCATTAATAATACTTGCATATTTATCTAAAGAAACTATATACTCTCTAAAGTCATATTTGATATGTCTATTAATTAATGAATCAGTAATTTTATTAGCAAAATATTCTTCAGAAATATTATCATTATCAATATGTGAATATATTTCACTTCTTAAATTTTCATCAATTATATCAATAGTATAAAAATCTAATAGATTTATACGAATTATATCCTTGCTAAAAATGTGTATATCATATAATAAAGAATCTCTAACTCTTGCATTATGCATATCTGAACCAGGTTGATTAGCTCTATAAAATTTTTGTGAAATTAAATCACCGTATGGATCTATTGGTAACATTCGCATAAACCCGAAATCTACACGTATAACACCCAATGCATCGATTAATAAAGAATCTACCATATTCGCAATTCTATCTAGATCAGCAGAGTTATGATAAAATTCATCGTATGCAAACTCATTATGTCCTGGTATAAATGTTCCATTTTCAGTTATAAATGATTCCCTTTGTCGTCCTGCCCAAATATGTATTTCTGTATGGATTGTATCTATTGGACATATCTGAACATTTTCACTTTCCACTATATCTAATTTAGCAATAAATTTATCTTTTAATGAAATATCACTCATATCTAATATTTCCGTTTCAAACCCTTGTTCTAATAGTGAATCATAGACCATAGTACTTATATCCTGACCTAATATTGTAGGATTACTTTGATGATAATATTCATCAATAGCAAATTCGTCATGCCCAGGAATATCAAGTACATCATAAAGAATACCTATATCAGTCCAAATAGAGTCTAATATAGCTACATTTAACTGTTCATAAAACTCATGTAAAATAGTTTGATGCATTAAATCTTTCATACCGATTAATGTTGTTTGATCTTCAGGCCCAGAATATTCATCTAAACCGTATAAATCCATAGGTAGTTGTTCCATATCATAAAAGCGAATATTAAATTCCGTATCAATATCAATCAAATAATCTTCTATAACATTTGTTTCTGCAATATCATCAATATTATTCATAATATCAATAGTAGGTATATAATCTATAAAATGTGATTCAACAACATTATCTTGTTCAAAAATATTTTGTTTAATATGAAAATAATCATCAATATAAGTGTCGACTACTTTCTCAAATTCATTTTCAGGTATGCATTCCCACCATAAATTTGCTAAATTAGGTGGAGTATATATAGATTCAGGTCTCTGTTTCCAAATTTCTTTATTTAGAACGTACCAATCATCATCTATACCATACGTTTCATCATCCATAGCCATTAAATCATGCCCACCAACTTTTACACTTCTATCATAATCATATGGTATTTCATCATGAGCTCCACATAGTTTTAACCCTTCAGATGGAAATATTACATCAATTCTAGATGATATTATAGAACGATCTAGTGTCTGTATTCTAATCTTTTCACTAAATGCAGAAATAATATCTATAATATTTCTATCTTCAACTAAAACATCTGCTTCTTTAGAAACTGCTTCTGCTGATGAACTTTCCATAATTTTAATAGTAAATATAATTTTATCTAAAACAGTATGAAAAGGTAAGAATTCATCAAATAAATCTTGGACTATTTTCTCATAAATATCATAAGTCGCATCACCTTTACTGTCTTTTATATTAATAGCCATAGACAAATCCAACATTGAAGAAGCAATTACATCTTCTGTAAATAATGCTAATATCTTAGTTATTAAATCATAACGTTTAATATTGAATAAGTAATCAAAATAATGTTCTACTGGTTGTTTAATACTATCTAAATATGTCAATTCTTCAAAATCGGTTATTTCAAGATTAATAAATGAGTTATATACTAAATTTGAATCAATTATCATTTTATAAATTTCATCTGTGTTACTACCCAAATCTGCAAGAAGAGTATGTTCTTTTATTTTATTATATTCCACAGATAAATTCGGGTGATCAAATTGCTTTAATTCATAATATATTACATTTTTAAATTCTTCAACGGTCTTTACATCATTCATAAGAATATAATTTGGTAAAAACCTCTCAACAAACCATCGAATTATAACTAAATTAACACTTAATAAATCAAATCCCTGTTCAATAGATAATCGATTTAATACATCTAATACCTCAAATAAATAATCTACGGGTTTATTTAGTTCATATTTAATATTATCTTCATATTCATTGTAATTATCAGAAAAACTAACATATGAATTAGTAACCATACTATAATCTAGCAATCTATAATCTTTTTTAGAAAAAACACCATCGTCAATAATAGGGCGGATTAATAATAATGGTTCTTTCCAATCAACAGACATTTTAATAAATTCATTTATATTTAGAATATCATATTTAAATGGTTTTTCAAAATGCACATGATTATTTTCTTGAATATCATTCCAATCTGAATAATTTATAATCGGTTTATAGGTTTCAATAGTATCTTTTTTTATCTTTTCTAATTCATCCGTAAAAATATAAAATAACCGTTCTTTGTCATATTGATTAAATGTCATCATTGAAACTTCAGACACAATATCATTATCGGCATTTTCTTTTATAAAATCAACGATAACTTTTAAATTATTCTCTATCCACACATTATGAATTAAATAATAATCGAATTGTTCTAGTAAATAATCATCTTCAAGATATTTTCTTATATATGCTATTAATATATTGTGTATATTATTCGTATCTAATGAAAAATGCTCATAATTATTATTTTTAAAAATATCAATCAAATCATCATATGAACCAGAAATTAATTTCGTCTCCATTAGGTCCGCAACTAATTCTTTTAACGTATCAACAATATAGATTGAAGATGGTAATATAGTTGAAACTCTAGCCCATTCAGATATAAATTTATTACGTTGAACCATATAAACTGGTGAAACATTTATATCATTCGATATAGCTTTTAAATTTGACTTTAAATATGATTCTAACCCTTTTAAAGATGAAGTATTAGTTTTAAACATTAAATATGGTTCTTCTTCTAAATTTTGAGTTTTTGCATTATCAATATCTATATCTAATTGCTCACCTAATAAATTATGCTCTTGTGTATTATTATTTTTATCTTGGCCTCTTCCTAACATATATACATTATCAGGAATCATCATCGATGAATAAATATTTTCTCTTCCAAAAAATTGGCTATTAGAATTTTGAGGTAATACATTCCCAGCATAAAAAATTGAATTTGCAGTCATACCCCTATCTCTATGAATGTAATTAACAAATTCAGTCTCTTCTATTTCTAACTCAATAGTTATCAAATTATCATATATAAAAAATAATTTTTCTTCTTTCGAATCAAAATAAACTGAATTATTTACTTTTTTATCAATATAAAGTTCATCATTTAAATTAATATCAATATACATATCCATTATTTTTAATCGTGGAATACCAGTCAAACTATCTACGTATATTATTTTATCATAGCCTATTACATCATCATTACTTGCTATATATAAATTTTTAATTTTAAATCTCTTTTCATTTATTTCGATTATAAAAATCATCTCAAAACTATCAAAATAAACACTATTAAGTATAGGTTTATTAATAGTCATTGGAGAGACAGCTTCTATTTCATCATATTCTTCTGTAATTGGATTTTTTAAATAAATTTTTTTATTAGCAAAAACGAATCCTTCTTCACATAACTCCTGGCCACAATAGATAATTTTATTTTTAATATTATCAAAGTTGAGATTGTCAATATTTAGACCTCTATTTAATCCATCATTTAACGGAACTATTAATTGTCTATTACAATAATTAAATATAATCAAATTACGTTCTTGATCATAATTAAATTTATTTAAAAAAATAAGATTCTGATAAAATGGAATTTTTTTAATATTATCAATCATTGTTAGATATGGTATAGTATTACGACTTTTATATTCGTCAAGTGTAATTTTATCAATAACCTCAATCACATTTTCATTATAAGGATTAAGAATATTTGTATAATTATAACGTTCAAAAGTTTTTTTATATACTTTACCATTATCCATAAATACGTTTTTTCTAATATTATTATTAAAGTCATTTATCTCAAAATTAGAATAGTAATTGACTTCAAATTCATCATACATAACATCATCTATCAATACGTATTCCATTATAGTATGAAATCTAAAATTTATACTATTATTTAAATCATTAAAAAAATCTACGTATATTTTAGGTTCATAAACATAATTATAAGTATTAAAACCAATAATTAAGTTTTCGTTTTCAATTATTAGTTGGTGTGATGATTCATCTATACCGAATATTTCATATGTTCGAATATATCTCTCTTCTTGTTCTTCTATACCAACTTTCACTTTAAATGCAACGTTTAATTTCTCATGAAATCCAGAATTATTATACTTGTAAATTGTAAAATTATCTAGAAATCCCGTAGTTTGCATCGTTAAATTATTATGTTCTTTTTCTTCAAATATTACACCAATTATATCCGTTTCAATTCTAATATCTTCTATAATATGATTGATTGATAATCCATTCAAATCACAAATAATATAATCGCTTACTATAATTTTATAATACATAGTTGTATCATCAAAATAATTTTTTATAGAATAACCGTATAATTCTTCACCATCTAATGGTACTATTCTTTCATAAATACGCTCGTTGTTTATATACAATTTAAACGTCGATTCATCAACTTGTAAATTTTTATCTAAATAAAAATAAATTTCTAAATTATTATCTTCTTCATTTAAAAAATAAGTAAGGTTATCACTATCAAGATTAATAGTCTGATTAGTAAATACATCTTCTCTAATAAGTTTCGTTTGACTTTTTTCTAATGCATATCCCATACCATTATTATCTACTAATACACCTTGATATTCTTTATATTTTTCGACTATCGATGATATTTCCAATGAAAATATAGCTATTAAATCAATTATATTATTAATTACAAAGTTCTCATAAGAGATTTTTTCTTTTCCAGAAAAAACATACTTAGCAATTTTTTTATCATATGAAATATAATCTTCTAAATACATAACTAAAGCACTATTCGCAAAAATTATTTCGTTATCAAACGTTCTAATATTTAAAAATGAACTTAATGAACTAGCTATATTATCAATAATCTGTTGGATAGAATAGTCATTCTGCTTAGATAATTCTGTTAAAATTATATCAAATTCATCAATTAATTGCTTGTATTTATCTACTATTATTTTATAATGTTCATATGTACTTTTATAAACTTTCTTTTTATATATCTCTGGCGTCTCTAAATATTTTTTATAATTTTCATCATATAATTCTTTGTTTATATTATATGTATCTTGAAATTTAAAATATAATGAACAAATAGGTTGTAAGAAATTATACTCTTCTATAGCAAAATAAAAAAATATAAAATCTTTAATATCATCAAGTGTTTGTACTAAATCTTTTTTTGAATAGCGTTCTAGTTTTATTTTTTCTTGACTATCATTCATATAAACATGAAATGCTCTAGAATCAATATTATAAGGTATTCTAAATTGAGGTAAGAATTTATTTTTATAATATATATCTTTATTTAATAATTCACCAACAGTATATGAATTTTCATGTTCTATATTTATATCACGTACTTTTTCAAATAATAGAGGGTTTAAGACATTATAAATAAATTTTGAATCTTCTTTTTCTAGAATTTCTCTAGGTAATGATTTTAATAGATTTGGCATTTATTTTCCTTATGAAACTATATCAATGGTTCTTGATGGTTTTCTTGTATTATTTATAATTTTATGTTTCTCAACAATTTGTGTAAAAACTATTTTATCTTTTAAAATATCTAATGTTGATGATGGGGTTATTTGTTCACCATTATCATTATCAATCATCTCTATATGTTGTACTTCCTCAACATTACTATGAATCCATTCAATTAATCTAGATAAATAAAAGTGTTTACCTAATGGAATATTACTAATATCAAAGAAACTATCAATCACTACATCAATCTTAGACTTTAATAATTCATTTGTTATTGAAAATGTATGAGATTTAAAAATTTTCATAGCAATTTCAATTTCAAAAATATTTGAATTATAAACTTGAACTATATCAGAAATCATTTTTCGCTGATTGATATTATTAATCAAATTATTAATTTCAGAACTCGTTAAAGGCTCATATAAATCAATATTCTTTTTTAAATCTTTTTTTATTGCAGTAACGTATATCTCAACTATATTCGATTTACTAGGATTAATAAATATATCATCTGATTTATAATGTGTCCAAACGTATGATAAATTTATTTCTGGTAAATATATATTTTTTGTCTTATATAGTAAAGTCATTGAATATAATGTGTCAATCGATGTTAAATTAATGTCAACTATATCAATATCATCAAATAACTTATTTAATGATAATAGAATATTAACCTTATTATCATCTAAATAGTTTTCTAAGTCATCTTTTGGCATTGCATCAAATATAAAATATAAATATTTATTTGTATTTGATTTAAATACTATATTTTTAATAGAATAATCAAACATCAAAATATTATTTAATGTATTTTCATTAATAATACTTAATATATCATTTTCATTAACTTTTTTATTAATCAATTTAATAATAGTACCTTTGCTTTTCCTTTCCGTAAACTCAGATGGATAACGATACCAAAGATTTGCTGGAATACTATCTATATCAAAAATTTCAAAATAATATTCTTTACTATTTTCTATAAATTTAATACTATCAAATTTGTCGGCTACTGATGGTTCGGTAAAATATGCTGTTGGAGTAATTATAAAAATCTCATCATCAAAACCATCTTCAACTAATTTAAATACAGAAATATCCATTTTCTCTATATTAAAGAATATATCTATGAATTCATTAGTCATTCTAGCACTATTTTTACCGATGTAACTACGCAAAATAACCGTAGAATATTTAACTCTAGGATGTAACATTCCCGCAGTCTCATAGTCTGATGCTGTTACAAATCGATCTTGAATACTTCTTAACTTTCTGGCCATATATTTGATTTGTTCATCACTTTCTGCAGACATACCATCTTTAGCACTAAATCTATCCATAACATCTAAACTTAATGATGAAATTTGTGTTTGTTCAATATAACTATCATAATATTCTACATCTAAACTTATAGCTGGCATTTTTGCATTCACTACATTCATAATTTCATCACTATTATTAAAGTTTTTTCTATAAAATAATAATGTTTTTGCAGCAGGTAAAAGAATTTCAGAATTTTTGCCATCACCAAATAATAATTCTATATGTCCATCTGGAGTATTATTTACTTCATAAGCATATTTGTGAGTATGATTATTTAAATTATCTACCTCATAATAAGTTCTTAATAAATTATCTTGAGCATCATATTGACGTACTAATGTCTTATCATTAAATATATTTTCTTCATATGAAATCATCTTAAAGTTTTTTATAGATTTTGTTACTTCTATTGGTCTAGTAAATGTACCACCTTGAATCGCAGGAATATACATAAATACATTTTTATCTAAAATATTATAACCTTTATCATATCGCAATGTAAATTCAAATCCAACCTCATTAAATGGAGCATATAATGCGTCTTCATTATAAGATAGTGCGTCTTCTGTATTTTCACTATTAAAATATGTAACACTATCAAATAATAAACTTTGGAGCTCAAATGGTTTATCCTGACCCATATATTCTGGATATATGTTAGTATTTGGTTTATATCTCATTTGAAATTTATCTATAAAAATTGATCTTTCAAAATATTCAAAATTATCTTCTACTATACGTTTTACTTTAATATTTTCAGTTTCTTTAAAATCAGATAACTTATCAAATATATTATCTAATGTATTCATAAAATCTTCGGCTGTTACATTTTTTAACAAATAATCTAATTTATATTGAAAATATCTACTTACTGTAAATTCGATAGGAATAAAGGTTATGTCATTAGTCTTTGAAAGTATATCATTTACTGATCCAACATTTTTAACCTTATTTAGAATCTGTGCTCCAGATGCACCATTTGAAAGGTCTATTTTTAATATTGAAATTGAAGGTTTAATTCTAGCATATTTGTAACCTAGCATATCTGCAATTTTAATTATATTTTTTCTTTCTTTGGCAGAAGATAGATATACTTCATTCATATTAGTATCCATACGATATGCCATCATTTCACCATAAAAAGCAAATAATTCAATTAACATCATAACATAATCAGACCTAAAATAATCATTATAATTTGGATAAGTTTGTTCAATATAATCTTGAAGTGTTTGTCTAATAGAATGAAAATCATATTCCTCAAAATTATAATTTTCAATAAGATTAGTGAATTCCGTAGATAATTGTTTAACTTCTCTTTCAAAAGTTTTTACTGCCATATTAACCTCTTTTTTCCTATTTCCTTTATTTATTCTATTTTTAAACAATTTTTTATTAAAACATTAAAACCAACCATTTATTTAAATAAATAAAGAAAATATGAAAAAATGGAGATATTATGTCATCAGGAAGCTGGAAACAGGGAAAATATACACCGACAAACCCAGATAAATATAAAGGGTCATTACCGATTATTTTTAGAAGTAGTTGGGAAAGAAGAGTTTTTTATTTCTTAGATCATCACCCATCTGTTATATCTTGGGGGAGCGAAAGTATAATTATACCATACATTTATCAAGTTGATAATAAACAACATAGATATTATATAGATGTCGATTTTATAATTAATGATAAAGATGGGAATCAAAAAAGATATATAATAGAAATTAAACCACATGATCAAACAATCCCTCCAAAACCACCAAAGAAAAAATCAGCAAAAGCAATGCAAAGATACAATCAACAAGTTTTGGCTTTTCAAAAAAATCAAGATAAATGGATGGCGGCTGAAATTTGGGCTAAAAAAAATGGATATATTTTTAGTATTTGGACAGAAAAAACATTAGGATTATAAACTTTGCGAACATAAAAAAAGCCAATAATTAAAAAATAATTATTGGCTATTATATACTTAAATATTAATTTAGGAATTAACCTAAATTAACACTTACTTTACCATAGTATGCATCAGCACCCATCATATTGTCGGCGATACCATATCTAGTACTTAACATTACTCTAGGCATAAATGAGTTACCATCTAAAATTGTTGGAGATACTTCTAATGGTACATATGGCATATAAACAATACCAGTATCAGTTTCAGTATTACCTTTATAACCCATTAAAATATCATCAGTTGTTCTAATAATATCAGTAAATACTTTAAATCTACCCTCGATTGTTCCAGCTAAACCGATGTTTGTTGGATCAACATAAGAACTTGCTGTTGGAGCAAAGTTGAATGATTTAAGAGTTTGAAGAATTGTTAAAACATTAGGATTAACGATCATCCAGTTTGCTGCACCTCTTCTAGTTCTTACAGCAATTTGATTAGAAACTTCTAATACTTTAGTGTACATAGCTTGATATTTTTCAGCCATTGAGTTTGTTCCTGAAACATTAGCATAATCATAATTTGCTGTATAACCTACTTTTGATTCGATTGTTTGTAATAATTCTCTATCAATATCATTAGCAATTGTTTGTGCAAGTGCTGTAATCATTTCTTTTTCAATATTGATACCTAATGAAGCTTGAGCATCTTGTGCTGCTTCTAATGACCATTGTGCTGCTAGTTTTCTTGTTTTAGCAGTTACAGTAGTTTGAGTGAATTTTAAAGTTGTTTCTTTAAACTCATTATAAGTTGGGTTAGCAACTGTATTAAGAGTCATTTTTTCACCATCTTCAGTAGTCATTTTACTTGCATACTGATTAACACCGGCTACATATGATACTTCTGCTCCAGCAGGGTATGTTACTTTCGTATCATCAACAGTTGCTTTTGGAGCATCTGGATCATTTTGTACTAATGCATTATATCTAGCTGCTTCAGCATTAGCTGTATTAGCATCACCTAAATCAATTACTGAATCAGATGCATAAACATATTTAAGAGACATACAGATACCTGTTCTCTCTTTAAGTGGTTGAACACCAACTAATTGATCTGCAACAACATTTGTCATCACTCTTCTTGCCAAAGGCATAATTAATTTTGGAACTGATTTAATAGCTCCACTAAAAGTAGCTTCATTTAAAGTTTCAGCATAATTCGCTTCATTTTCTAAGATTACTCTCATAGAATCTTTTTTGTGTTCAGCTACACCTTCTAATAATGATTCTACTAACATTTTTGGTTGTACTTGTGCCATTTTAATTTCTCCTTAAAAAGAACTTCTGTTTTTTATTATTTCATTTTTATTTATATCGATATTTTAAAAAATATCATTTTTTAAAAGATTTTAACCTTATTTTAATAAGATTTCTATCTAATTCCTGCCAATGACATTAAATTTGTCAATTCATCTGATGTTTTTGTTTCTATATCACCTGAGCTTATTGAAGTTTGTACTGATTCAACAATTACTTCTTCTTCAATTTCTTGTTCAACATTTTTAATAATTTCATCTTTTGAAAAACCTGCATTAAAAGTATCTACAACTGATTCCATTAAACTATCAATTTGTGTCTCAAGTTTATCAGACTCAATATTTTCAGCTAATTTTTCTAAAGCTTCTTTTTTATCATCAGTTAAGATTGATCCTTTCGATTCAACAATAACTTTTTTCTTTAAAGTTTCAATTTCCATTTGTGATTCTTCTAATCTCGCATGTTCTTTCTTCAACATATCTTTATATTGTTCAACTTTTGCTTCAGTTTCTTTTTTCATTTCAAGAATTTCTTCTGCTACTTCTTCATCAATATCCCAATATTGTTTAACAATACCTTTGATTGATTCTAATAATTCTCTACCTTGAACTTCTTTCATGATAGATTCTTTATCAGCTTTAACTTCAGCTAATTCTTGTTCTAAGAAAATCTCTGTTGATGTAACTAAATTTTCTTTTATAGCTTCGATTCTTTCATCAGCTTCAGCTTTCATTCTTTCTTCTGTTTCTCTTACAGCTTCTTCTACTCTATCAATAGATTCAGATTCAACTAATTCAGATTCAACTTCTTCTAAATTATTTTCTAATTCATTAATTGTTTCAACTAATTCCTTATTTAATAATTCTGCTTCTTCTAATGATTCTTCTAATTCAGTAATAATAGATGTACTACTCTCCATAGCAATTTCAAATGTATTATTAAATTTTTCCTTTGCTATATCAAATGCAGCCTCATATTTTGCTTCTAATTCTTCAGTTAATTTTGCTTCTGCTTCTTCTAAATCACTTTCAGAAATATTTATAAACGGCTTCGATTCTAATTCTTCAATAGTATCTTCAAGATTTTCTATTTCTTCTTTTGCTGCTTCAGCAACACTTTTAGCTTCATCTAATTTTGTTTTATAAGATTCTTCTAATGTTTTAAAAGTTTCTTCAAATTTAGTTTTAGCAGCTTCAAAATTTTCTTTAGCTTTAGCTTCAACTTCAGCTCTTACCGCTTCTTCTCTTGCTGCAATTGCTTCTGTTAAAGATACTTCTAAAGTTTCTTTTACTTCATCTGTTAAAACATTATTTTCTAATAATGGTTTTAGGATTTCTGTCATCATAGTCTAACTCCTGTTCAAGCTTTTTCTTTTATTTATTTTTATTTATTACAGAATTCAAAAACTTCTGAATTTCTTTAGTAAAATATTTTTGAGCTGCTTCATCTTCAACAACAGCCTCACTCAACGAAACAATTTTTGGATCATTGTAAATTATATCTAATGATTCTTGTAAACTATTTGGAAATGCTTCAGGAGCACTCGGTGTAGCTACAATATCCACAGTAATTAAATTAAATGATTCTACTAATGTAATCCCATCTTCATGTTTTGTTGAACCAGAACCTCTAGATGATACACCTAGTTTAATTCCTTCTTTCAATAAAGCTTTAACGATTTCACCCTTTGGTGTATCTAAAATTTTAGCTCTTCCAATTACATCATTTCCATTCCATTTAAAACTCTCAATAACATGAGATACATTATTAAGATTTACTGTAAGTGCTTCAGGGTGTTCTAATTCACCTAAAACAGTATATCCTTTTGACATTTTATCTTGAATTTTAGATACCGCCTCAGTTAAAACAGATTTAGGATAAATCCTACCATTACCATTTTTAGCTTCAGATTGCATAAAAATACCTTCCAAATACCAATTTTTACCATCACTTTTTGATTCTTGCAAATTAGCTACATTTGGTGCTAATGACTCAATTAATAAATCAGCCATAATTACTCCTCATTATATGAATCTTTAGATTCATCTAATTCTTTCTTTAATTCTGCTTCTTCATCATTAGGATTTTTATATGCACTACCAAATACCTCTTCATTTGAAAGATATTTTTTTCCGGCCATATATTCAGCTAAAGATGTTTTTAATGCTTCTCTAGCACCATCAAAATCTTCACTTTCGATTGCATCAACCATTTTTCTAATATTTGACATGTCTTAATCTCCTTACAATTTTTTAAAATTTTTTGCGCAAAAAATTGTTTTCATTAGTATTTATTACAATTAAATCTTTTTTTATATATTTTATATAATTCACAGGAATATATTACATATCATGTTAATATTTTGATTTTGATTTTTAATAGGATTTTGTTGATGAAAATTGGGGATTATCTGGAGAAAATTCTCCAGATAGAATTATTTAAGAATTATTTTTATTTTTGTGAGAATGCATTAGATGTAGTAGCATTTGAATCATCAGTACCATCATCCACAGCAGTACCATAACTAAATGAAGGCATCCAAGTAGTAAAGTTAGCATATCTAATACCTAAGTTTACAGATGAAAGTCCAGCATCATCTGAATAATCTAAAGTACCAAAATCACAAGTCATTACTACACACTTGTGATAATACCATGCCATTAATGCCGTACCATCACCACTTAGCTCTTCCGCAGTCATATTGAAAAAATATGCTGCTGCAGATTTAGCATGATAATTTGTATCAAAGTTTGCTTGTTTTTGTAATTGTGTTTGAGCTGCTCTTGAAACTGCTCCATCTAATGAGTCATCTAACTCAACTGTTGCTTGATCTTGAGTTTTTCTACCAGCAAAATAAACTTTTGAATTTAGCTTAGGTACTTCAATCTCAGCAAATGTAACATTAGGTTTTGTTATTGTTTTAACATGATGTCCTACAGCTCTAAATACACCAAATTTAACTCTAAATCTATGCATTAATTTTACTTCAACATCCTCTACATTATGGGCTCCATCACCACCAACATTAAATGCTGCTGATCCAAATTCATTTCCACCAGTAGCTTTAGAATCTGCAAATGCATCTGCTGCTGCCGCAGAAGTTGCTACTGCAGTTCCATTATCTCCATTATACCATGCCATAATTATATCTCCTTTATGAGTTATTTTTCTATTTCTTTTAATTATTTATATCAAAATAATTTTTCTTTTAATTTAGAAATAGGTTTATTCACCACCTTCAATTTGGGTTTGAATTTTTGACCATTTTTTAAGTTGTGTAATATTTTCTTGAACTTCTTCTTCTGACCAACCAAGTACTTTCTTTTGTAAATATGTAGGTGCAAATTGTTCCATAGGAAAACCCGTAAAAACTGATTGTCTCTGAATCATTTTTTCTAATTCTTGATTTTCAGCAACATTAATTGACTCTCTCCATTTCATATTTAATTGATCTGATGAAATATTAATTCCTCGTTCTTTAAGAAACTCAATAAACAATGATTTGAATGACCATAAAAATTGTTCCCTAATTTCTGTAAGCCATTTACCAAACCTCGCTTCTTCCGCTAAAGCACTTCCAACTTTACCATCATTCCAAGTAGGTTGATTTTCTAAATTGAAATATGAACTTGGAACTCTCATACCTGCTATAAGTTTTTTATAAAAATAATTTACATCTGCTATTTCACCAAGATTCGATGCACCAGGAAGAGTTTCAACTCTCGAACCTCTACCGTCTGCTCTTTGAGCAAAGAAATAATCTTCTTGCATTGACAACGGATTAAATGATGATGCTATACCTAATTCTTTTGATTCTTGTGATGCGGCAGTTCTTCGTCTTTTAATTTCTTCTTTAGTTTGAGTAACAACTTTTTCAGCAATTTTAGCTGGAGCTTTACCAACATCAATATAGAAAACTCTTCTTTCTGGCGCTCTAACAATTCTGTAAATAATTAATGAATCTTCTAACAATGAAACTTTTTTCCAATATGGGAATATACTTTCTAAATAACTTTCACCAAATGGAAAAAATTTAGAATTTTGCCCCTTATTCATAAATCTAACCATTGAAGATGATGGTATTATATAAAATTCTTCTCCCTCTTTAACTGCTATACCGGCAGTTTTATCTTCTGATGCTTTTGCTAAATTTTGATATTTTAAAAATTGTAAATAACTACCCATTTGTGCAGAATCAATTTTTGTTTTTGCAATATAATAATTTAATGGTTCAATACCAACTTCATCATATTCAATAAAGTCAATATCCTTGTTTTCTATTCTTCTTAAACCTGCAATTCTATTGTCTTTATTTTTAACAACAAAATAAAATGAATCACCATATTTTAAAGATTGTCTTACTGCAAATGGTAATATTTCTTTTAATTTTAAAGTATCAGTAAATTGACTTATAGCTTTAGATAATACATTTTCTGGAACTTTATCATCAGTATCAAATAGGAATGGAGAATTAGCTATCGGTTCAAACATAAATATTTCTGTTGAAATTATATCTAATGCTAAATGAATTTCTGGGTAGCGATCCATTTCTTCATATGTTTCATATCGTTCTAAACGTTTTCCACTTTGCTCTACAAATTGAGTGAACGCTTCCATATATGACATCCACATAGGAGTTGGAGATTCATTTAACAATGTATCGTCCTCATTTAAATAATGATTTAATTGTTCATTTAATATTTCCATCTGATACCCTTTTATACTTTAATTATTCTTATTTATATATATTTTTTCATAAATTACAAACATTCATTATCTATATTGAGCTTTACTTATATCTCTTTGACGTATATTATCACTAGAATCAACATCACGTTTATATGATTTTTGGGCTATTTTATTCTGTTTTGTAAATTCTTTTGATGTATTATTCAGATGACCTAGTTGTTGATTTTGAACTTGTAACATTTGTTCTAATAATTTTTCAACGTTTACTAAAGTGGTTGTTTCAGCGTTTTCATTATTTATTGTTGTTGAACTACTAGAACTATTATAATTTTGAGTTGAAACATTATTTAGTTTTGGACTTGTACTAATACCAGATGTACCAGTCCCAGATATAATTCCTGATGTTGGTTTTGATGTTTCAGATGAACTAGAATTCATTACTAATTGATCAAATATAGATACCAATGATTCTGGTATTACTTTCTCATTAGTATGAACAATACCTGCTGCACCTTTCATACCGGTTAAAGTTTCTAATACTGGATCTGGTGTTGATGGTGTTTTCCCTCCTTCTGCAAATCCAAAAAAATCACCGACGGATGATGCAACTGAAGAAACTGCACCTCCAATTCCACCAGATTCTCCACCAAAAAGACTATTTGCTGCAGAAGATATACCACCCAATAATCCTCCACCAGATTCTCCACCACCTAATAGCCCTCCTAGTGCACCACTAAGACCGTCCATAATACCACCAAAGTCAAATGAACCTAATGCATCAGTTAAACCTTCCCCCATACTTCCAGTAATACTATTAAATGTTTCAGTTATACTACCATCACCATCAAATGCATCCATAACAGAATCCAAAGGACCACCTTCTACTGTAAATGATGTGAATGTATTAGATAGATTACTTGTTAAAGAGCTAGTTACATTTGTTAGAGCTTCACCAATACTAGTATCACCATTTAGGACTCCAGCTATGTTTGTAGATACTAAATCACCGGCACTAGATAAACTAGATGTAATCCCTCCTAACGCATTGGTTAATGTATTAGGTAATACATTTGTTAAAGAGCTAGTTACATTTGTTAGAGCTTCACCAATACTAGTATCACCATTTAGGACTCCAGCTATGTTTGTATTTAAAGAAGTTCCTACTTCTTTAATACTTGAACCAACATTTTGTACTATATTTTGAACTGAAGTAGGTAACAATGATGTTACATTTTGTGCTAAATTTTGTAATGATTGAGATGCAGTTCCACCAATATTTGTTAATGCTTCAGTTATTGTACTCTTTCCAGTAAAAATATTAGTTATGCCATCTACAACACTTTTACCAATATCAACTTGTCCACCAAAAAATGATGTAGCCGTCGCACCTAAACCTGTTGCCAAGACACCTAATTTATCTTTAAGTATATTTTTAACATCATCAAGACTATTCACCATAGCATTTGCTTGCTTATCATCAATACCTTCTTTTGTTGTCTTTTTAACTTGTTCATCTGCTATTTGTTTTTGTTTTGATATAATTTCTTTTTGATTATTACGTTCTTTTATTTCTGTTAATTTATTACTAGTTTCAGACGATTTATTAGGTATTATTTTATCATAAGCATTACTAACTGCACCCTTAACAGAATCAACCGGTGTACTAATAAACCCTTTAATACTTTCTGTAATTTTACTAAAAACATTGGTCTCTGTTTTTTTAGATTCTTTTTTAGTTGTTTTTTTATTATTTGATGTTGAGAAATCCAATAATTTATAAAATGATTCAACAGTATTTGCAGGTATAACAAATTCTCCAGGACCATGTACTCCAGCAATACCATTAGGTTCTGCTGAACCGGTTGGATCTATTAATTGTGTTAATGCTTTATTTGCTGCATCACCAGTATATCCACCTTTTGCTTTTGCTTCTACTTTTATAGTTTTTGCATCCGCACCATTTTCAAGTGCTTTAATAAGTCTGTCTAACTCATCCTCATATTTACCTTCCAGTCCCGATTCAGACCGCATAGCTTTTAATTCTTTTAAACCTATTTCCCCAGAATTTAAACCCTCTTGAACTTTAGTAGTATTTAGGGTGTTATATCCATAATCATCAACCCAATATCCTTTCTTTTCAAGATCGGCAGATGATTTTTCTTCTTCAGAATCTGGACCCATACCAGGAATCATTCCAAGAAGCCAATTTATAGCATCACTTATAGGTTTTGTTACAACATCATATAAACCACTAAATATTTTTTTACCCGCATCTACAATACCATTAAACATATTTTTAAACATATCTAAAAGACTCATATCGGGATCTGTAAAATATGCTACAACAGCTTTAAATGGTGCAGTAACTAAATCTATAAACCCACTAAAAATATTTTTAACTCCATCTACAATACCTTGAAATGTTGCTTTTATATCAGTACCGAAAATACCATCAACATAATCAATTATAAATTTAAATGGGGCTGTTACTAAATCAGTAAAACCATTAAATAATGATATTACTCCATTTTTTACACCATCAAATATCTGTTTTACAGCATCTATGAATGATAAATCGCCGGAAATCCATGCAGAAATAGCCAAAAATGGAGCTTTAACTATATCAATAAATCCACCCAAAATACCAGAAACGGCATTTACTATATTATTAAAATAACCTTTTATTGCATCTATAAATGAATTAAAAACAGCTGTAAATTTGGTTCCAAAATAATCATCAACTAATCCAAATACCCAATCAAAAGGTTTTCGTACTAGATCAACAATTCCATTTAAAGCACCAATAATAGCATTCTTAACATTAGTAAAAATATCCTTTACCATAGTATCAAATGATATTTCACCTTTGAAAAATGACATTATCGATTTAAAAGGTGCAGTTATAAGTTCATAAAATGTACCAAAGATATTTTTAATTGCTGTAAATGAATTTCTAAATGTACCAAGCATATCTGTACCAAAAATACTATCAACCATACCCAATACAGCTTTTAATGGTATTGTAATTATATCAAGAAATCCATCAAAAATTGTTTTGATACCTTCACCAATTTTACTAAAATTACCAGTAAAAATTCCAGTAATAATTTGGAAAAAACCATTAATATATTTAAATATACCTTTAAAAACATCACCAACAACACTTAATAATGGTTGTATTTTATTAAAAATCCATCCAACTACTTCACCGATTTTAGAAAAGAATGCACCTAACGCATTACCTAATTCATTAAATGTAGCAGTAATACCCATTTCATCCATCTTTTTACCTAACCATGAGAAAGCCTCTGCTACTTTATGAGCTACTACTTGTCCATCCAACATACCAAATGATAATGCTTCTAGTGCTCCTCCTACAGCTGATGCGGATTTTTGAGTTAAAGAAGCTCTAGCTTCTAATTTATTACCGTATTCATCTTCCCATTGACCATTAACAAAAACTGCTTTTCCTGTTTTTGATAATGATTCAGCATATTTTTTCCCCTCTTTGGTATTTTTTGTTAATAATTTTTTTTGAGGCTCTAAATCTTTTCCAAACCATTCGGCAGCTTTACCCCAACCTTCCATTCCACCTTGGAGTGCTTTCATTGCCGCTCCAGCAAGAAAGGCAGGACCCATCATACTTTTTAAACCACCACCTAAAGTCTTCAATCCACCAGAAACAGTTTTTTTAAACCCTGTCCATTTTTTTCCTGCTTTTTGCCAAAAATTACCATCAGGTTCTAATACTGTCGCAGCATTATTTGTGTCTTTACCCTTAGCAAATGAGGTTTTAATATTTTTAAAAGTATTACCAATACTCAACCCGACATTAGAAAAAACGTCTTTTATTTTTCCAAATCCAGCTGATAACGATTCTTTAAATCCCCCAAAAATATTTGATAATCCAGAAACAGCTCCTTTTCCTGCTTTACCAATAAACCCTATTGTTTTTTTAGTAGCACTACCTATATTTGATGCTATTGTTTTTAAAGTATTAGGGAAATTCATTAAACTTTTTGTAAATTTACCTATACCTATTGCTATACCTTTTGTGACATTCCATCCAGCAATACCTATTAAATTGGCAGTTTTCATTATACCGGATCCAAGTTTTGATATAGTATTGTCAATTAAATCAAATGCTCCAGAACTTTTTAATAGTTTTGCTAAAAATAATCCTCCCATAACCATTGATATAGTTTCAATATTTTCAGTTAAAAATGATAATGCTTTATTTAAATAAGGGAGTACGTCATTAACTAATTCCATTGTTTTATTTTGAAATGCATATAATGCTGCTGTTGCTTTTTGTTCCACTCTATCTCTAGTATTTTCAACACCCGTACTGTTAGCTTTTATCTGATTTTGTAAATAATTTGGATCTTCAATCGTTTTTTTAACATCATTATGAGTTAAAGCACTACCGTCTTTTTTTGTTAAACCTGACATAGTTAATTTTTTACCATCTTTAGCCAATTTGATTTGTTCTTTTATTAAATCGGCATTGGAAATTTTAAAAGCATCTCTTTGATATTCTGCATACTTTTTAGGATCATTCTTTTTTAATTCCGCAAGTTGAGATTCACTCATCTTAGAAATAAGCATCATTTGTTTTTTGGTTTCTTCTGCATTTTGATCATTTGCTATAAGTTGGTCTAACATCTTATTATAACCATCTTTATTAGTAGCACCCATTGAAACTAATAGTTTATCTAAATCAGCAGTTGATTTTTCTCCTTTTGAACGTGCTATAAATTCTTTCGTCCCCTCTTTTTGTGCAGCTATTGTTGCAGCAACACCTTGTTGGTTTATTTTGTTTGCTACTTCAGAATCTTTAGCCCATTCTTTACTTTGTTGTAACATTTGGAATTTCGCTTTCTCACTTGCTGTTGCTGTACCATCATTAACTTTTTTAGCTAAATCAGCATACATAACTTGTTGTGCTTGAACATTAACTTGTTGCATCTGTAAAAATAATTTTTTATCTTTTTCACTTAATCCTTCAAATCCTACAAGCGATGCTTTAGCTGCTAAATCATTTGCTTCTTTTTGATTCATACCAATAGTATCTAACCCCTGTTTTAAGAAGTCAGCACCCTTTCCACCCATTTGATTCATCATATTCATATCTTTAATAGAATCAGCAATTGCTTCTGGGTCTGCAGCAATATTAGATACCTTCTCTAAAGTAGCTTTTATGTATTCTTCTGAAAAACCAGCTTGTTTCATACCAGATGCCATACCACCCATTGTTTTTTCTATTTCTTTAGCAATATCAGCATTCATACCTTTTGTTATTAATTTTGAATTTTCATGTATAGCTTTAATTTGTTCAAGAGCGTACTTATTACTAACACCCATTGTTTTTGCTAAAGCCGAAGTTTGAGCAGCTAAGTCATCCATCATACCTGCTGGAGATTGACCTTCTAAGACAGTTTTTAGTGAGTTAAGAGCTTCCATCTGATTTTCAGCATACTCTTTACCCATTGTACGTTCTGATAATCTTTGTTTAACTGCAACTTTTTCCATCTCTACACGATTATTATTTAAGGAAACATTAAATGTAGTTTGTAAGCTATCAGACAAGGCTTTTAATCCAGCTGGATCTATCAATGAATTAATATGCATATTTTGGAGATCCGATACTAGATTACCACTACTACTACCCATCTCTCTAGATATATTTAACTGGTCATGATACATACCTATAGCTTTTGTAGCCATTGCCATTGCAGCTCCTAATGCTGCTACAGGTGCACCAACACTACTAATCATTCTTATAAAATCATTTCCAACATTTCTAACTTCACCAAATGATTTCATTCCGTCACCAACATTATCAAATGCAGATGATAAATGTCCAGCAGCATCACTTACTTTATCTAATTGATTAGAAAAGCCTTGCGCTCCTTGAGATAAAATATCAAATTTAGATTTTGATTTTTGTACCGCTTCATCTAATTTTTTTTGAGATTTTGATTCATTTTTAGTATTTTGTTTGTCTACTTTTTTTTTAGTTTTACCTTTTATTGCAGGACCCAATTCATTTATAACTTTAGCGTTTTCTTCTTGTAACTTTATAACTGTCGATAATGAATCTTGAGTTGATTTTAGATTTTCTGAAGCTTCTATAATTTCAGATTTATCGGCTCCATCAGCAACTAAACGTTCTATTAATTTAGTTTGTCGTTTAGTTTCTAATTCCAATCTATTTTGCTCAGCTATCAAATCATCACTCAAATCATCTATACTATCTATAAATGATGTAGTGTCACCATTAAAAGTAATATTACTACCATCTACATTATAAATATTTTCAATATTTTCTTTCAAACCATCATCAATCAAACTATCAAGTGTAAATGAATTGTCCCCTAATGATATATTATTTGTAGTTTCTGTTTTTTCTTTAGGTTTACCTAAATTTGCAACATAAGAACCCAGCATTTCTTTTGCTTCATTACTATTTGAATTTTTACGTTCTTCAGCAAGCTCTTTAATAAATTCAGCAAATTTTTCATCATCTTGATCATTTGCAAAATCATGGGTAACTGAATTTAATTCTTTTTTTAACTCATCAGCAAAATTTTCTTCAATCTGATTCAGTCTATTAATAATTTCACTTGGATTAATATCATCATTAAGAAAATCATCTCGTAAATTTATTTTTTCGCTTGACTGCCCTGATAATTTTTCAACAAGAGTATAGAGCTTCGACATTTTCTCTGATACATTTTTATAATCAATTATTTGACTACCTTTATTAAATTCCATATTATTTTAATAACTCCATTCTTAATGATTCTATGGATTCACTTATAATATCATCATCTAAATCTCGTAATGATGGATTATTTCTTAAAAGTCTTACAATATTAGCTTTATTCCATAATTTATTATTTCTTCTATTCATTCGCATATTTCTTTTTTCTGAAAATACATCAAAAGGTATATCAATATAATTTAAAGTATCTTTATAAAATCGGACGAAAGTAAAATCAATATTACATCCTTTTGCAGCTTTTTTTTCTGCTTCATCAAGAATTTTTTTAATTTTTGAAATGTTTCGCATAAAAACATATTTAAAAAATGATCTATATGAAGTATGTCCTTTATAATAATAAATAGACATTAATTCATATTCAATTTTGTTTAGTTTTGACTTTATTAAACATGATTTAACTTCTTTACCATATGAATCATCAGATCCATTATTTCGTTTTTTTAATAGTGATGATAAACTTCCGAATAAACTCATAAAAAATCCTTTTATTTAATATAACTATTTATTCATTTTTTTTATTTTTTCTTTAAATTAACTATTTTTGTAATCGGATATTACGTTTATCAATTTCTAAATAACTTAACCATCGTTTATAAGAAACTTCTTCAATAACTTTTATTTCTTCAGCTTTATAATTTCTATACGCTAATGAAAGTTCCGGAATAATTTTTCTAACCATTTCAAATGTTAAAATTGGCATTTTTCCACTTTTTATTCGTGGACCATTAATTTTCAAAATCTGTTTAACAAAAAATTCACGAAATACTGGTATTAAATAATGTAAATTAATAGCATTAAAATTTTGAAATTTACTATCATAGGAATTTAGAAAAATTACTAATGGAAACGGATCATGTTGATAATTTTTATATTTTATCTGGTACATTTGTCCTAATTTTATTCCTCGTACAATTTTAATATGATCGGTCTTCCAAACAGCACTATCTTTATAATCAGTAACTAGATCTAATATCGAATCTAATAATAATTTTGTATTATTTTTATATTTTCTTTTTAGTATCTCATATTCTTTTAAATCATATTTTGTTTTATATGAAAAATAATTCATGAACTGATCTCTAATATCTGGGGTCATATTTTTTAAAAATTTATAATGTAGTGGAAGAGTTTTGTCTGTAGTAGATAATAATTTATCAAATATTTTTTTAAGTTTTCTATCAATTTTTGGTTTAATTCTTACTATCATAAATATACCTTTTATTTTTATTTATAATAGTAAGAATTAAAAGTTAATAGGGTTAAATAAGTAACCCTATTAAAAATATTATTTTAGTATTTTACTACTAGCCTTCATATGTTTACCTTTGTTTCTCATATGTTTAAGAATACCAGGTATTAAAACAAATTGTAAATATTCATCTGAATATGCTTTACCAGTAGCTTGTTTATGAGCTTTTGCAGCTTTCTTAACATGCTTTCTTAATTTACCATTTAATTTATCCATAGATAAATCTTTGATATCTTCACCACCATGTAGTTTTGGATTTTTCAAATAGTATTTTTTTGCTTCTTTAGCTTTTTTCTGTGCACATTGAATATCACCCGGTTTACATCTAGTAAGTTTTTTCTCAATTAAAACAGTTGCTTCTTTTGCTTTTCTTAATAATTCAGCACCCGCTTCGTCTTCTGCTTCTGCTAATATTTCATCATTAACTTGTGCCATTTCTTCTAATAAATCTTCAGTATCTTCATAATCATCTAAAAATTCCATTAATGATTCACCTTCATAATCTTCAGAATCAAAGTCAATCACACCTTCATTTATAGCTTCTTCTAATTTATTAGAAATTTCTTCTACCGTTTCTACTAAATCCATAGTTTCAACAGAATCATCAATATCTAAATCTTTTGCAGCTTCAACAATATCAAATACCATTTCAGCTGGTAATTTTTCAACTGTTTCTTCACCTAACATCTCTGTTAATTTATTTGTTACAATCGATAAAAGAGTTACTGATGCCGTTTCATCTTCTTCTAAAAATTCTATATCAATATTTTCAATATTTTCTAATGCTTCTTCAATTATTAATTCTGGTTTAGATGCATTTTTTCTAGCAGATTCTAAAATAATATTTAAAATTTTTGAACCATCAACTGTTTCAGATATAATTTTAGCATTTTCATCTGTTTGCGTTTCTACAAATTCAACTAAGTAATCTAAATGATGTACTATATCAAATTCTATTTCGCTCCCCTCTTCTAAAATTGTTTCAATAAGATCCAATTTAGATTCAGATAATGTTCCTAACTTTGACTCAATGTCTTCAACGATTTCAACGATCTCAACAAACTTCATATTTCTTTCTCCTATTTTCGGTTAATCTATTTTTATTTATACACTACTAACCATATTTTTTATTTATTTATTACTTTTTTTTAAAAATCGTAGTTTTTTACTAATAAATAAAATAAATCTATAAAATATAGAGAAATAAGGAGATCTTTTATGAGTGCGATTAATCCACTATTGCAAAGTCAAGAACCAACGTATTATGATACGGAATTACCATCACATGGTATCCCATATGAAAATATCGATAATATTTTTGAACCAGGAACTATCCATGATGGTATTGTTCAAGTTAGACCATTAACTACCAAAGACGAACTTATTTGGACGGATCAAAAATTAGTTGAGGATTTAAAAGCCCCAATAATTATTTTAAAGAATACAGTTTTGGGTTTAAAGAATCCAGAGTTATTAATTCGAGCTGATGTTGAAGCATTATTACTCCAAGCAAGAGTTTTAACATATGGTAAAATGACAAAAGTTAGTTGGACCTGTTCAGAGTGTTCAAATACTAATGAAATTACGGTAGACTATACAAAATTACCTATTAAAAAATTAAATTCGTTCGATGAGCTTATGTTAAAATTTAAAAATTATGAAATATTTATGATTCCTATTATATTTAAAGAAGCAGTTGAAATACAAAAAGTTAATGATAATGATATTTCCGAGCAATTAGATAAAATCGTTAGTTGTATTCAACGAGTAAATGTGATCGATCAATCAGGTGAAAAACAAACCGTTCAAGATAAACAATTTATAGCTCAATGGGTAGAACAAGTTAATCCTAAAGATTTTAAATTTATTATAGACCATTTTACTGAAGTTAATAAAATTGGTACTGTATTAGATTTAGATGTTAAATGTGCACATTGTGCATATAAAGAGAAAACTGATGTAGTGGTGGATATAACCAATTTTTTCTCCGAAGAGGATTGAAAAATTTCACAGAACGTGATGTTATACCAATCCTCAAATCTTTAAAAACTCAACAAGATAATATTTTATTTGAAATTTGGGCTCTAAATTATCATATGAGTACTCAACGTAGTGAAACTATGTTGATGACACCCGATGAACGAAAATTTTGGATTGAAGAGTTAATTAAACAACGTGAAAAAGAAAATGAAGAAATTAAAAAATCTTCTAAATAGTACAACCAAAGAAATTAATCTTTGGTTGGTTTATTAATCAATTTAGCTAACTGATATAGGAATTATTAGGTGTTCCATATAAGGACTTGGTTTAATTGCAACTAAAGCATTAAGTTTAGATTGTGCTAATACAATCGGAGGATTATATTCTTCTGTTACACTTGCTTCTGCTTCTGCTAAACAACTATTAACAACATATGTATTTAAATATGATTGGAAATCACTTTGAATTCTATCCCATAATGCAGGAATACTTAAATCAAATAAGTAATTTTTACCAGCCATTGTTAAATCTCTTACAATTTGCTCAATCATAAGCATTGTTCCTACTTTTTGCATAGGTGATGTTTTACTATAAGTTGTTTTTTGACCCATAATATGAATACCTGTTGTTAATCCTTTAGTTATCGGATTTATACCCATTCCATAAAGTCTATCTCTCATTACTTGTGATAATTTAATATCTTTAGAAACAGCTACAGCATCATAGATAACACCTCTTACTGTTCCTGCAGGGGCATCACAAATTTTACCATTTTTCTGCGTTAATGCCATTGATTGTAATGCAGAACCACTTGGTGGTACAGCTACAACTTTTTTAGTCATAGTATCTAATTTCATAACCCATGGGTAATAAATAGACTCAAATTTAGAATTGTGATTACCACTAGTTCTCCAATTAATAACTGCTTGTGCTGTTAAATTTGGAGTATCAATAATACAATGAAAATCTCTTCTATTTTCAGCTAATGAAACCATTTCACCACTAACAGCACCATATTGTGAAAAATAAGGACATGCTAATGCTTTATAAGCAAATTCTTCAAAGTTTTGAACAGCCCATACCCCTGTTTGATGTGCAACAGATCCAGCAATATATGGTATCAATTTTTCATCATTTTTATAATCATCTTCTGTAAACATATCAGCTCCACCCATAAGTGGCATAGGAAGTTCAGCTCCAGTATCAGGATCAATATCATTAACTGGGTATGTTAAGCTATTTGTTGGATCAACTGGAGTAGCAATACTAATAAGTACATTTTTAAATGTTAGTTGATCAGCTTTATATGATGCTGAAACACCATTTTCAATTTCAACTATATCTGAACCACGCTCTTCATAGATATGAATATTAACTTCATCAATAGAAACATCATAATCAACAGAAACTTGATAATTATTACCCCATTCACCTGGTGAAATAGCATCAACTCTAAATGCTTGGTTAGCTGGATCTTTCTTAATATTATTCATTTTTTCAATAATTTCAGCAAGTTTTTCAGCTGCATTAGCAAATTGTACAGTAACATTATAATTTCTACCAGTACCTTCTATTGCAGGTAATGTAGCAGGACCATCGGAAACTCGTGGACAATCTTTCTTAAATAATTCACCTAATAAGAAAACATCTTCATCTGAATTTAAGAAATAATTGTGTGTTTCAACATCTCCACCTAAAGGCATAACATAATTTCTAATTTCACCAGCTGTAAAATCTCTTTCTACACCATCAACATCTCTTAATGTGATGATTGTTGAATCACCAAGCGCCATATTGATTATTACAGGATATGCTGTTGCGTATGCTACAGATCCATTAGAACAATCTACATTATTATAAGTACCCCAATCTATTAATTTATCTGAATATACTACTTGCTTCATAGTATCTAATGTTAATCCTGAAAGTACCAAAATACCATTATCACGCACATATTTTTGTATATTTAGTGGTAATTGAACATATTCATTTTTTGCCATTGTATAGTTATCTGATTCTTCTCTAAATTCTGCTCTAGCTGCATCATATTTTTTGAAACCAGCTAAATTAAATATTGGAGCCCAAGCTGATTCTATAGCATTTGATCCACCAGCAAAATTTACTGTAGCTTTTAATTTTTCAATTAAAATAGTTGATGTAAATGGTTCTCTCTCAAATATAAACATAAAGTCTTCAGTTTCATTTCCATTTACTAGTTCATTAAATTGTTTAACACATTCATCAGATACTGGATCATATAAATATTCACCAAAATGATTAACTTGGTCTGCATCATCAATAGCAGTATATACTCTTTGTGTTGCAAAATCTACATTAAATCTATTTTTTCCTGGAACAGGAATAAATTCTGGGTATGGACTTGTTTCAGTTTCAGCCCATTCTTCAGGAGTTAATGGATTCTTCATTTCTATAAGAACCTGCATTGTAACTACACCATCAAAATTTATAGGATTTATATCTTGAAAAACAGCTCTTAATGAATTCCCAAACTCACCACTTGTTTTATATCTAATTGTTAATAATGGCTTAGCATCTCTAGCCTTAATTGTTGTTTCAGCAAAACCTGGAGTATCAGCTCCTGCTCTAATTATCCATGCACTAGAACCTTGTTTAAAAAATTCATAAGCTGCAAACATTCCATATTGTTTTTTTGAAAGATCTGCTTCTCCAAAAATTTGTAAAGCCTCTTGAGCTGAACCACATAGATACGGTTGATTAACCGGACCTTTACTTGCAAATGTTACGATTGTTGGAATAAATGATGAATCTCCACCAGGATATGATGGGGAATTATCAATTAATTTTGTTTCTACACCTACTAACATATATTTCTCCTTATTTTAAAGATTAAAATCTTTTTATTTTATTTCAATTTTATTTATATAATGTGAGGAAAAATATACCGATTTATAAATTTATTTTTTTGAGAAAAAGTTTTATGTTATAAATAGTGAGTTTGGATAAAAAATCTAGATTAATTATTAAAAAATCTAGATTTTAATTTATTTATTTTATGTTATTATTAAGTCTGTTGTTTGGTCTATATCAAAACCTTCAATAGTACTAATCATATATCTTATTTTTGTAGATTCTGAGGTTTCAATCAATATAGTATTTTCATCAATCACTTCAATAGGTAACGTATCAAAAAACCATGAATCGTTATCTTCTCGTTGAATTCTAACATCAACATATACAGTTCCTAAATTATGCGAAATTTGAAATGATGTTCCTGCTGTGGTTGTTTCACCAACTCTTACATTATTAACCCTATTAAAAGAATCATGATCAATTTTCTGAACAATATTATCAACAACATTATCTAATTTTCCTGCATCTAGTTTATACGAATATTTCAATGCTTCTGTTTCTGTAACACCATCATTAATAGATATTATATAATTTATACCCTCATAACCATCATAACCTATCCAAGATGCACCAGACTTATCTAATATTTTTCTACCTAAAGTATATGAATCTATTATTTGATGTAATTCATATGATGGTGTAGCCGATTCATAATTCCATATCGAAATATTAGCTGTTGCTTCTTTTAATGTTTCGTTGGTTGATGTATCGGTTGATTCTACCCATTTAATCAAATCAACAACACCTTCAGATCCACGATTAACAGCTATACCGGCATTCATATCAACGTCGACACCATCAACTATTGTCGATGCTAATCGTGGATCTTCTGTTGTTAAATTACTATTTAAAATAATTATATTATCAGCTATGGTCATATTTTCAGCAGCAATATCTACTTTTGTAGTTTGTCCACCCACAGTCAAGTCACCAGATATAATCATATTACCATCAACTGACACATCACTAATAATACTAGTAGTAGCATAAGATAGGGTTAATTCATTATTTGTATGATCGGCAATAATTTTATCAATGATACCATCATTTATTGTAAATGAATCCGTTGCAAGTATTGTTATAGTAGCAGTATTAAATTGAACATCCATACCATTATATTCAAACGACTCATTCAATTTATCAATATTTAATAATTTTGATAAATCACTTTTTATAATCGATATACTATTTTTAAATTCTATCTTAGATATAATATTTTGAATCCTAGTATCAGTCTTTGATAAGAATTCATCAATATATATTTCACCATTATTAATATTTACAAATTTAAATACTTCATTATCTGTGTTATACCATATTCTACCAGTTTCTGGTATAATAGGGGTAGTATTAGATGAGTCATTTATGGCTAACTCACCATTATTATCAAGTTTTTCAATAACTGCATTAGATAAAAATGAATTACTTGCTATTATTGGGTTGTGTAATTTGCTATGAATCATCAATCTAACCTCTTTTTCATTTATTTATATCTTTGAATCTATTATTCAAAATAAATAAATATATAACCAGATACAGGATCAATGAATTCCACTATTATTTCATTTTCATCTATTATAGATACCGAACTATTAATCATACTATTTAAATTACTATCAAAAATATTATAGTTGAAAAAGATAGTATCTTTATTGTGACGTATATTTATAGTATATACCTCTTCAAATGCAAATTTAAAACTATGTTGAGAAATACTTTCATCAATATATTCATTAAGACCATCTTGTAATGTTATATCGGTTAGAAAAATTTGGATTTCATTATCTCTCCAAGATTTAAATACTTTTTCAGTAGTATTATACCATACAAAACCATTTTCTTGAACTACTGGATCAAATTCTAACTGTTCTACTTTATTAATATTAAATGGGAATTTCATCTTTACTCCTTAAATTATACGAACATTTATAATAGCTTTATATCGTTTATCTGCTAAAAAATTAAATTGAATATATAAATTATTTTCTTCAACAGATATAGGATTTATTAAATTATTAGTATCAATATCTATAATTTCAATAGAGGAAATTGTTTTAAAATTTTTAGGGATACGTAAATATGGTTTGGGTTTATCAATATTAATATACCAAGTAGAATAATAATCACCAATAGAACCACCGTGCTTCCATATCGTTAATAAATCATTATTTTTAACTCTATATACTAATCCATCGATTGTTAAAATATTATTAATTATTGAAAATTCATTATTTTTTAATAATATACCATTTAAATCCACAGATAAACTATTGATATTTGTACCTTCAAGAATACTTTCAATATCAAATTGTGTTTGACCAGATGTTGTATAAATTTCATTTTTTTTATTTATTTTAGGGTTACTTATTCTATCTTTCGGATGAAATACAAATATATATAAATCAATTATATTTGATTCTTTTAAAATTATTTTTTTTGAATCAAAAGGATCTATAATAAATTTAACTTCATTCATATCTTGATCATATATCATAATATTATCAATAGTAAAATTAAAAATTGATTCATCTAAGGTAAATTCTAATTCATCTAAATTGAATTTGATAAAAACTTGTACATCAAAAGTTTTATCAAATTCTGTTTGTACCCAATTATCACCTAGCCATCGATATATCATATGATCATTTTGATTAAACCATGTTTGTCCAATTATGGGATTTATTGGTTGATACATACCATAAAAATTTTGAACTACTCTAATATAATTTTCGTTTAATTCATCAGCTATATCAATTAAGTTACGACCAAATAAATGTAATGAAAATTTATCATGGTCGATTGTATTAGGGTTTATCCAAGTTATATCTTCCCCATTTATATCCGAAATTAATTGTGTGTTATTATCACCCATATATTACCTCTACATTTTTACAAATATGAATATTCAATCTCAGAAATTATTTCATTTGTTTCAATAATTTTGAACTGTCCACCCATATCTTTAAATTTATTTATCTTATTTATAGTTGATTCAATTGTTTCACTAATATTAGATTTATTAATAGGTGAATATAATAAATATTGATTCGAGATAGAAACAATAGGCTGACCTTCAAAATTTTCCATAACTAAGACTTTATGTTTATTTGATTTTGGAATATCCAATGTCGATATAATTTCTTTAAATAGATTATCAACAACAATCATATTCTCAATTTCTAAATTTTCAGATTTAAGATTACGTATAATTGTTTCTAAATATTTTTCTTCATTCTTAATTTCAGTTCCAAAAATTTTTGCTTGTTCTAATCTCTTTTTTGCTAAAGAGCGATATTTCATTTCAATAGGGGATAATTCAATTGCAGGTAGTTCTTCATTAGAAATAATTTTTGTATCTAAATCATACGGTATATTATCGGTATAATCAACAAGTATTGATTTTTGTGATTCAAGTTTAAATTTAACAGCAACAACTTCAAGTTTTTTATCTATTCGTTCTTTAATAACCTCATAAGTTACTTTAATATCCGATTTATCATTAACTTCTTGTACGGCTTTTTTCAATATATCTCTGTTAAAATTAGCCCATTTTTGTAAAGATGGTTTATTAACAATATCAACATTTAAAATAGCTTTTAATATATTTATCTCTATACGTTTTTCATAAGACCCAACATAATCTTTTAAAAGTTCATATAATAGTTTTGAATATTTCGATTTTAATCCCACTTGAATCTGTAATGAAAATTTAGTATAATAATTTTTTATATTTAAAAACATTATTAATAATTCTGGTTCTATCCAGACTTTAACTCTTTTACTTGTAGTTTGTTTATCCTTTGACCAAGCTATTTTTCTTAGAAAATGAAATAATATCGATTCTTGAGTTTTATTTTTATGTAATACATTTGTTAAAACTTGTATTTTGGATATTTCATGTAAATTTTTTATTATTTCATTATAATACCCATTTTTATATTTACCCAGTACATCCGAAATCGACTGCAAATTAATTTCAAAATGATTTAGTGACGCCCATTCATAAATCTCTTCTTCTGTTAATTCTTGCTGCAACATAATATCAGAAATAAAGAAAAACATAGTCCCAATTAAATCAACTTGAATTGGTGTTAAAACAGCAAATTCTTCTTTTATAAAATCTTTGTAATATAAAACTTGACATAATTCTGATGGTTTTCTTAATTCTAAATTTTTTGTTACTTCTTTTTTACTCATATGTTCAACCTTATTTTTTTTGTATTTATTAGATTTTACAATCACAATTAAAATTACACAATCTAATCACAGTTTTTTATAGTTTATTTAATATTTTTAAATTTTATACCTATATTTATATGACATTTTATTTTAATTTTAAATTACACAATCTAATCACAGTTTTTTCTTTTTGGTTCTTAATATATTAAATTATATCAAAAATAACTCAAAAAATAATTCTTAGTTAAATTTAATGTAGTTTATAGCTATTTTTCAGAAGAAAAAAACTTAAAAAAAAAATCTTAGTTATGGCATTTTTTATTTTATTTATATTTTTATATAATTTATTCTTATATATTGAACTCATTAATAGTCAATAAAATATATAATAAACTATATTTTAACTAAAAAATATTTTTTGAGTTATCTAAAAAACTAAAAATAAATACGTAAGTTAAAATTTAAAAATTTAACTAAGAATTATTTTTTGAGTTAAAAAATGGGTTTTTTGCCGCATTTTAAGACTATAAAAATAAGGTGTTTTTTTTGGTTCACAATCTAATCACGAAAACTACACAATCTAATCACAGTTTTTTTCAAGGGTCACTGGGTAACACTATATTTTCTCGTGCAAAACTAGGACTGTACAAAATACAAATAGAATAAAGGATAGATAAATAGCCTTCGGCATGAAATAGATTGGTTGATCTAAATCATCTTTATTTAATCTGATTCATCTTTACACACTACCTATTAAAATTCCTATTAAAATTAATTGTATAATTAAAACAAAATTATTAAATTAAAGGTAATTTATGTCAAAGAAAATCACAATGAGTACAGATTGGCATTTTGGTAAATCAAATGGAAGGTTTGACAATATTATTTTAAATGGTATTATTGAACAATGTAATTATGCAAAAGATAATAATATCAAAGTTATGATTAATCTTGGTGATACATTAGATGTAAAGCAATCAATTACTACTAGTACTATGAATTATTTAGCTAAAGCATTCCAGTTAATAAATGAAACATTCGATAAAGTTTATGTATTGGTTGGTAATCATGATATGTCCAAAAAAACTTATAATAATGATGGACATAATTTACATATCTTTTCTGGTTATAGTAATATTGAGGTTATTGACACTCCAAAAATAATTTCAATATTCGATTCAGATTTTTATTTTATGCCTTATTTCCCAAATGATTATCTCAAAAATCATACTTTTGAAAAAGCTAGATATTTGTGTGCTCATATTGAAGTACAAGGATTTATGTTAAATCAATTTGTTAAAGCTGAAGATGGTTTGAATATGCAGGCTATAACAAATATATATGACAATGTTTTTTTAGGTCATTTTCATAAGCGACAATCTAGAGGGAATGTATCATATATTGGTAATATGTGTAGATTTTTTTATGGTGAAAATGATGAAGAGCGTGGTTGGACTATCTTAGATGTTGAAAATAATGATTATGAATTTGTTGAATACCAACACCCTAAAATGTATAAATTTAAATTATCAACATTAATGAATTTAGATGAAGATTTAAATGATATATTTGAACCAGGTGATAATCTTAAACTGGTTATTGATAAACAATTAAAATATTCTGAATTAGAGGAGTTTAAATCAAAACTAATTTTGGATTATAAAATTAATGATTTAGTATTAGACGACCAGTTTTATGCATTTGATATTGATGAAATAGATGATGAAGATGAAATAGATGATAATGTTACAGATTTAGACCCTAGTTATATGGATTATCTATTAACAGAAATGGGGAAGATTATCACAGACGATAATGCCATAGAAGCATTAGAATATCTTAGAGAAAAATCTAAAGATTATCAGGAATAAAAGCCTAATAAAATATGGTTTTAAAATCCTATTAATGTAAAATATGTATAAAGATAAAAAAATGGAAGATAAATGAAGATTAAATTTCGTAAAATTGAAATACAAAATTTTTATAGTTATGGTGATAAACAGGAAGTAGACTTAGATCAATTTAAAAGTACAGTTGTTTTAATAGATGGTATAGATAAAGATACAGAGGGATCAAAAATTGGTTCTGGTAAATCATCATTCCTTGCAGCAATAACATATGCATTATTTGGTGAAACCGTTTCAAATGTAAAAGCTAATGAGATAGTAAATTATATAAAAGGTAAAAATGCATTAGTTGTTTTAATATTTGAAATGAATAATACTCTTTTTAAAATTGAAAGGGGTAGAAAACCAAATATATTAAATATCTATCAAGAAATTGATAGAGATGAAAATGATGATATTCAATGGGAAAATATATCAAGAGCTGATATAAAAGATAATGATAAACTTATTGTTTCATTAATAAAAATCAATTTTGAAACATTTTTACAAACATCATTATTTTCTGTAGCTTCAGAGCATAATAAACCTTTTTTAAATATGACTCCATCAAATCAAAAAAAAGTTCTTGAAAATATTTTTAATTTTGATTTATTTAATAATATGATTAATGAGATAAAAGATGATGTTCGTGACAAACAAGTTATTAGAGCTGAATTAGAATCTTCATTAAGAGAAGTTCAAATCTCAAATGAACAAATAGAATCACAAATAGAAAGACTGAAGGAATCTTCAGATAAATTTGAAAAACGTAGAAATAAACGTATTAAAGAACTTGAAGAAAGTATAGTTTTTTATAATAATATTGATATTGAAGAAGAAAAAGATAAATTTGCATTTATAGATGAGTTAAAAGAACATAAAACTAATATTACTTCAACTATTTCGGAATTGAAAATTGAGTTAAAAGATATTCAAACTGAATTATCGAGAGTTGATAGGGAAATCGAATTGTTAGTCAATGATTATCAATCAGAAGAAGATAATAATAAGAGTTTAAGAGGTAATATTTGTCCAACTTGTCATCAAGATTGGGAAGATCCAGATGCAATAATAGCAAGTGATAATAAATTAAAAAAAATAGGTTCTGAAATAATTTCTTTTGAGAAAAGCTTAAATGAATTTGAGGTAGTTGAACAAAAAATTCTAAAAAAGATTAAAGATAAAAAAAGTATTTTGTTTGAAATTAAAGAAGCTATAGATGAAGTAGAAACACAAATTGATAAAAAAGAATTGGATAATATTGATATTATATTATCTAATATTAAGAAAGAACTAAAAAATGAAATAAATCAAGAAAACCATTATCTTATGGAAATAGAAGCAAATAAATCACTACTTCGAGAAATAGATACGGAAACATTAGACAAAGTTGATAGTTGGATTCAAAATATTAAAGCATTTATTAAATTATCTGAGGATCCTAAGACAAGAGGGAAATTTTTAAGAAAATTTATAAAACAATCTAATGAAATTTTACGAGGGTTTAAAAAATTAATACCGGATTATAATATTCATATTCAATTCAATCCTGACTTTACCATTAGAGTTATGAAGTTAGGTAAAGAAGTTAATCCTGCATCTTTATCAAATGGTGAAAAGAGGATTGGAAATATAATGATAATGATGGCATTAATGAAAGTATTTAAACTTAAAAATAACGTTGAATTTAATGCTATTTTTATGGATGAAGTACTTGATAGTGGTATTAATGGTGCCTTATTAGAAAGTGTTTACACTTTTATAAAAAATGTAGCAAAAGAAGAACAAATGAGAGTTTATTTAATTTCACATAGAGAGGAAATTAAAGAAAAAGTTAAAGAAGTTATAATGGTTACAAAATCAAGAGGCATATCAACTATTGAAATAAATCCTATGTGATTTATTGTAAAATAAGTATGAGAAGGATATAAAATGAAATTTTCAGATCTAGATTTAGATATACCTTCTAAATTGTCAAATGATATTAGGTATAAATTTATAAGAGCATCGGTTAAAAATAATGGGAATTATCAACCTCATCCAGCAGGTATATATCTATATAAGAATATTCCTCAATTTAATAAAATTGCTGTAAATGATTATAAATTTATGGAAGATAATAATTATCAAAAAATTGATATTTTGAATAATACATTTTTAGATAATATTACAAATGATGAAATGGACAAATTTATAGATTTAATTGAAATGGAAGAAATTGATTGGAAAAAGCTTTATACATATGATGAACCTTATCAACTTAGTAAATATCCATCAATATTAAAAGAATTTCAAGTTTCATCAGTATTTGATATTGCAATGGTTTTATCTATAATAAGACCTGGATCAATTAAAAAATATGATGCTTTAAAAAAAGCTATGAAAACAAAAAAAAAGATTAGTAAAGATATAAAGTATTATGATATTTTAAAAGACACGTATGGAGTTCCAATTTTTAATGAACAATATAAAGAGATAGGTATTGATGATGGTGTGTATAGATATAAAAAACCACACGCTATCGGTTATGCCTATGTATTGTTGATTGATTTTTTAAAAAAAAGTCATAAAATTAAGGAATAATTATAGAAAAAAAGATTTTTTGGGTCTTTTTACATATAAATAAAAATGAATTATAAAAATAAGATTATTATCTTATTTAAATCAAAAAAAAGGAAGTTAATATGACAAAAGCAGATATGGTAGTTCAACTACAAGAAATTATTGGTGAAGAAAAAGTTTCAAAAGCAGAATGTGAAAGAATCTGGAATGGTTTAATCGAAATTATTGCAGAAGAGGTAAAAGATGGTGGTGAAGTAAAATTTGGTTCACTATTTAAAGTTTATAAAAAACATAAAAATGCTAGAAAAGTAAGAAATCCGAGAACTGGCGAAACTTTCATGAAAGAAGCTAGAGATGAACTAGGATGTAAAGTTATGAGAGAAGGTAAATACCTTATTCAAGACTAGGAATTAACATGAATGTTAAAGTTGGTGGACCAAATTCGGAAATAGAAGCTGAAGCCAAAAAAAAACTTATTACTGAGAAAAGGATTAAAGAAATCCTTTCTCAAAATCCTTCAAAACACGATTTAGAATCACTTAAAGTTAAAATACGGGAATTACTACAATTCTATGAACGTATAATTAAATCTATCAATCAAACTATACGTATGGTAAAATCAAAAACGCAGATGTCTTATTTAGAACAAAAGAATTATATTCAATCACAAGAGAAAGAATTATCACAGGCTAAACGTGAAAAAAGTAGATTAAGAAAATATTTAAAAATATTGAATGAAAAGTTAGATTTAATATAAATAAAAAGAAAAAGGAATTTTTTATGGCATATGAATATACAAGTATAACACCAGGGATATTTAGTTTCACTATCCCTGGTGAAAATAAAACAGTAAAATTATTTACAGGTGATAAAATTATTGTTAAAAAACAACTCACAGGTACATACCTCAAAATGTTTATTTTTAATGGAGAAGTTCCAGATGCTGATGAAGTAAAATCTAAAAAAACTAATCCGAAAGCAAAAGTAGCAGATAAAATAACATCTGTTGTTGAAACTGAAGAAATTCAATCAAATGATAATATAGATATTGAACTTAGTGATAATATTAAAGATGTTGAAGAAAAACCAACTCCTAAAAGAAGAGGGAGAAAGAAAAAAGAATCATAGTGGCTCTTTATTAAAAATATTATGACAAAAGATTTCTTAAAACAATATATATTATCTATGTTAGGAGCATCACAAACTGATGTTGAATTATCTGATGAAGATTTAGATATGTCGATATATCATGCTATAAATTATTATGGACATAATTCATCTGAGGCATGGAATGAAGAATGGGTAGTTATACCACTAAAAGCGGGTGAAAATTATCATGAAATAGATGATTCAATAGATTTCATTATAAGTATGAATGCTATGGCTGGACAACAAGGAGTATCATTAATCCCAGAAACTGTCGGTAAGGCTTATGAAAATGCTATGTTAGCTATGAATAATCAAGATAACGATTTACAACGAGTAATTAATCCTGTATCCACAAGGATATTATACAGAGATAATAAAAGATTTATACAAACAGATTTTGCCCCGACATCGGATTTGAATGTAGCTGCAAAAGTTATGAGATATAAAGATTTAGCACCAATATATTCTGATCCTTGGGTACAAAAATATGCTTTAGCTCAAGCAAAATTTACACTAGGCAATATTCGTAGTAAATATTCTAGTGTATCTGCACCTCAGGATATGTCAATGAATGGTTCAGATTTAATTTCACAAGCTCAAACAGAAATTGAAAAATTAGAGCAAGAGTTATTTGATAAATCAGTTATTATGAATGGTGGTATTTATATCGGCTAGTTTATAAATTTATTGAATAATGAATAAATATATATGAAATAATGGAGATAAATTTATGACTAGAACTGATTTTTTAAATGAAATATTACCTACATCATATACTATAAAAGGTTCATTATCTGAATCGGGACCAAATTCTAGAAAGGTATATAATAATAAACCTAAAGATGTATCTTTTATTAAACGTATTGCAAGAGAAAAAATACATCTTGATGGTGCACCGATCTTATATTTTCCAATTGACCCAACTTCAAATGATTTATTACAGTCTTTAGATTTCGATAATAGTTTAAAAGATCATACTCATCTAACATTAGGAAAACCATTAGAAATGGTTGCAACATGGACACCACAAGAATACCAAAACGATTTATCTAAATGGGGAGTTATGATGCCAGCCGGTTCTGATCACCAACTATATATTCATGTAACTGATTTAGAAGAAATTTTAAAACGTAAACCTCTAGTTGGTGATATAATTGAAACTGTTATGGATCGAACGAGATTTAAAGTAGCCGATGTATTCTATGGGCATTCTAATTTATGGGAGAATATATTTTGTATGGTAACATTAAGTAAAGTTACTTATGATAATTATACTTCACAATTAGATCAATATGATGAATCATACAAAGATACATATACAAAATTGGAAAGTGTTTTAGATGTTATGGATGGTACAGAACATCATGAATCTAATGCGGAAATACAAAAAGAAAAAACAAAAACTGATAGTCATAATAATAGTAAACCTAGAAAAAAATCTATTGATACTGCATTAGATATAATGACTATGACATTATAAAAGGAATAGTAAATTATGAATCATAACTTTTATTATGAAGGTCGACAAATAAAAAATTATTTAATTGGGTTTGCAAGTATATTTTCTGAAATACCTTATAAAAATCGAAAGGGCAAATTGGAAAGTGTGCCAATTCATTATGGTTCTCCATCAGATATAATATCATATTTAGAAATGAATGTAGATAATGATGAAACTCATAATAGAAATAGATTAAAAGATATATCTGTACCTTTATTTTCATTTCGTATGACATCGATGGAGCAAAATCTAGAACGTAGAAGAGCTCCACTCGATTCTATTGCTGTAGATTTACGTCCATTAGGATATGGAACCGGGTATGTAGCTATGAAACCATCACCATTTAAATTTACTTTTGAATTATTGTTATGGGCGAGTAGTGATTATCAGGCGTTTGAAATAGTTGAACAAATAGTACCATATTTTAATACCCCTCAACAAGTAACAATAGAGCCCCTTCCTAGATGTCCGGTTTCAACAACAGAAGTTTTTTTAGAAAGTTTAGATATTGATACTGAGCCAGACTCTCAAAAATATTCTGCATTAGTAACAATGAATTTCAATCTAAATGGATGGTTATTATCACAACCAAGAATTTGGTCAACAAATATGCAGTTTGAATTATCTATGTTGGATAAAGAGAATATTACTCAAGGGGTCGATTTAAATGACTCTGATTATTCTATTGGACATGAGATAATTGATAATAATAGTAGAAATACCAATACAAATACTCAAAAAGAAACTACTATCGAATCATTTATAAAAAGTTCTAATTTAAATGAATTATATTCTGAGACATTAGATATGATTAAAATATTAAAAGCAGAGGGTTATATTAGTGATGATGGTCATATTTTAACAACTGATAATATTACTATTTTTTATAAGGGTAAAGAAAAAAACCTTTCTATCGAATATATAAATTGGTTAATAGATGAAAACGAAGATCTTGAATATCTATATGATAATTTTAATATGCAAGAAAAATTATTAGCTCAAGATTTAAAAGCTGATAATTTAGTACTTGATACTATGATTTATGATAAAAGTGAAACTGTTGAAATATATTTAAAATTGCTAGATAATAATTTAGTAACAATGGGATTTAATTTAACGGATGTACAAATAACAAATTCTGAGAAATTAAATATTTTTGGTACACCTAGAATTGATATTGATGATGCATTAAATAGAATGAAGTTATATTATAGTGTACTTAGTAATTTAAAAGTAAAAAAAGAAACTATATTATCTAATATTGATAGTACAATTAAACCGTCATTTATTAAATTTGATTTGCCAAATGATTTTGAAATTGATGAAAGATTAAAAAAGTATGATACTAAGTTAGTTATTAATGATATATATACGACTATTAATGATGATTTAAGTATTGATTTAACTCTTGAAACAGAATTAGATCTTAGACTTTGTTATATAGAAAATAATGAATTGGTTGAATTAGAATATGATACAAAATTTAATTTTAGTCCACCGATTGGTACTATGAATGTTTATGCTATAATATCAAATGAATCAAATTATATCTTTGGTGGTTTATTATATGATCCATCGGATAGTTTATTTTCTAATGAGAAATATTTTATTAATGGTCAAAAAGTTCCATTGGAATTAAGTAATGATATACAAAATGTAGTTAATATAGAAAAAGTATTAAATTCTTCATTTAAAGAGATAGATAAATTTATTATTGCTATATTGATATTTAATAAATTGAAAAATAATATTGATGATATTAATGATTTAGAAAATGATCAATTATTTAAAATCGCCAGCAAAAAATACAATATTACGAAGTATGAAATTGTTGAATTTGCAAATATCTTATATTCATTGAATAAGGAATTAAGTGATAATATTGATTTGATTAGTGTTCCATCAAATTTGCCAATTTCAACCGATGAATTTAACAATAAACAAATTAATATAGCACCAGATTTATCTATGGTATTGGCACTAGATAAAAATAATAAGCCTATATACGATGTTAATAATGACGGTTTTATAAATAAAACCGATTTAGAAATATTGGGATCTGAGGTTGATAATATTGACTCATATGATTATGAATTGAAATATGGTGTATGGTATAAACGATTTAATATTGATAATATAACAGAAGAAAAAATACTTAAAATATCACAAAACATTAAAACAATTTATTATTTAACTGAAAAAAACGATATGACGGAATTAAAATTATATTTAGAATTAAAAGATCAGGGATTAGTATCAGAGCAATATTCTATAATTTCTACGGAAAAAAATTTAAAAAAATTAAAAGCCTTAGGTTATAATATAGAAGAATTAGAAGATAAACTTCTTTTTATGCGAATGTTTATAGATGCAGTAAAAAATATAATGATTGATGACCGAGATTTTATATTGTATCAAGTTCCAGAAATGAATGAAGATAGTAAGTCAATGTTATATCGAACTGAAGGTTTGGATATTGATAGTATTGTTTTAGGTAAATTTATTGAAAAATATTTTCAATTATTAGATGATTATGACCAACGTATAATGGACGACATTCTATTTAGACAATTATTATCAAAAGATATGGGTGTGTATTATAATGCTGCATATGAATTTAATCTTGTGTGGGTAGATATAGTAAAAACGGATTTTTTTAAAAATAGTTTACAAGTAAAAACTCCAAGATTGGATGAAATTTTACCATATGTAAAAGAAAAAATAGATGAAATCCTAAAATAGAAATAAATAAAATAAAAAAGGAGATTAATATGAGAATTTCAAAATTATTTGAATCAGCACCTAGAAAGAAAGGAAAAACTACTGCTAATGATGTAAGAGTGTGGTTAGATAAAATAAATAATGGTGAAGCTACTGAAGAAGATATACAATTATATGATGATTTAAAAAGCATATCACGAAAATTAGGTGGAAAAACAACAGTAATAGAAATACTTAAAGCGATTTAATATAGGGATATTTATCCCTATATTATTATTTATTAAAATATTTTACCTAATAAGACTCTCGATAAATCTTCAAGTTTATATAAACTTACATCTTCAAACCAATGTATATTAACACCAGAGCCTTTTAAAAATTCTAACGATTTGAAATATGCATCTCTACGTTTATTTAAAATATCTATATCTAAAGTATCATTAGAGTCTACTAAACCATTTTCAATATCTATTTCTGTTCTTTCAATTATTATCTCATTTGGTAAATCAAGAAATATAATATCTGTCGGCATTTTTATAAATTTATTTGTATTGAGTGCAACTTTTATAAATTCTAGATCGGTTCTACTATTATTATAAAATGCTTGGTATGCTAATGTAGATATAAAATAACGATCAAATAGATAATTCGCCTCATCAATTATATTAGTATTTACAATTTGGTTATTGTTGTTAGTAGTTTCATTAATAAGTTTAGTATTTAAAAATAATTCATTCATCCAATAGTGACTCATTTCGGATAAAAAATTAGGAGTGTTTACTATTGATAAATCTGGATTTGATGAATTTAATTCATTTCTAATTATAGCTCCAATAGGGGTAGATGCATTTGGGAATGAAAACCTATTTAATTTTTTCCCATTTGTTCCTTGCATTTGATTCCATACCATTTCAAACGAATCACAAAATGAGGATTTTCCAGTTTTATCAAGACCTTCAACGGCTATAATTTTATTAATTATCATAATTTAATACCTTTTTATTTTATTTATTTTTTATTTTACAATTTTGTCTAAATAAAGAATAAATAAAGATAATTAATAAAAACGGAGATTTAAAATGTCTAGACTAATTAATATTCTGAATAAGAATAAAATGATAAAATTAAAAGAAGCCGATGAAGAAGCTCCGGCTGAAAATACTGATGAATTAACTTTGGATGATACTTCAGCTGATACTAAAGATCCTGGAGCAGGTGAGGCTCCAGTTGAAGGTACGGAAGAAGTTCAAGATGATACTACTGAAGATGAAGAAACATCAACTAATGATGAAAAAGACAATATGGATGACGTTCCAACAGAAGAAAAAGATGATATGAATACACCCACAGAAGACATTGATAAAGCCATTGAAGAAATGATAGGTATGACGGAAATTCAACATACATCTAGTTCAACGATAATTGATTTTGAGGATGGGGGACAAGTAATGTTTGTTCATCCAATGGTATCATTAAAAAGTGAAACATTGAATGAAATAATTAAATTGATTATGAAAGACATAACAAAGACTTATGCCTCAAATAAAGATGAAATAACAGGAAAAGATCTAAATAAAACGAGATATTGGAAAAGTTTGAGTACTCTTATTGAAACTATGGTTAGAAGTCAATTAACAAAAAGTGATAATATGAATGGTTTGATTGATGAAATTAAACAAGTATTTAAAGTTTTAGAAGTAAAATAATAGGATATAATGATGGCTCAACCTTTGATGATTCAATCAATAGTGACTGATAATAGGATAACTGCAAAATTTTCTGATAACGAATTGCCTAAATATGCAAGGCATGGGGAGTTATATGTTGTTAATGGGATATTATACATTTATGTTGATTTAGATAATACCGGTTCAGATATTGGACAATGGTTTCCTATGACATATGAAAAAGAAATTGTTATGTATGTTGAAGCTGAAGAAAAGAATATTTGGTCATTTCCTATATCATTTTATACTCATAATATACATGTTATTGTATATGATCAAAATGACCGAGTATATACTTCTAATTTTGATTATGTTATTAAAAATGGTATAATGACTTTAACTTTTAATGAATTAATATCAGGGAAAGTCTATATTATTATGGATAAAGGATTTGATTGGATTGATTCATCATTAATTGTTGCTGATAGAAAATTTGCTATAACATCCGATGAAAATAATTTTTATTATATTGAAGTAAACACCGAAAATTTATCTATTGATAAAAATGGTAAAATTATTATTAAAAACGATTTATCTGTAAATGGTAATTTAGATATTAATGGTGATTTAAATATTACTGGTGATTTAAAAATAATGGGTGAAAACATTGAAATAGAATCTTCAACATTAACTGTTGCTGATAATATAATAACCTTAAATAATGGATTCGTGGGTTCTCCTTTTCAGAATACAGGGATAGAAGTAGATCGTGGTAGTTTGGGTAAATTAAATATTTTAACATTTAATGAAACGATGGATTATGTGGAGATCCCAGTTATAGATAATGAAGGACTTATTAATCAAGAAGAAGTAGCTACTAAACCGTTTGTAAATAACTCAATAATGATTGAAACAACTAGAGCACAATCTGCTGAAATTATATTACAAACAAATATTGATAACGAAATTACAAGGGCACAATCTACTGAAAGTACATTACAAACAAATATTGATGATGAAGTAAATAGAGCACAATCTGCTGAAAGTACATTACAAACAAATATTGATAATGAAATTACAAGAGCACAATCTGCTGAAAGTACATTACAAACAAATATTGATAATGAAATTACAAGAGCACAATCTGCTGAAACTGTATTACAAACAAAAATAGATGATGAAGTTAATAGAGCTATTATAGTAGAAGGTGATATTAATAATTTACAAACTAACTCTAAATCAAATTTGGTTTCTGCTATAAATGAAAACGTTGAAAGTATTAACATTGAAAAAGGACGTATTGATTCAATCTTATCAGCTAGTGAAGCTGATAAAGATTCATTTGCAGAGATAGTAACGTTGATAAATTCGGTTGATATTGAAAATGATAATGTTTTCGCTAATTATGTTTTAGTTAATGATGAACGTAGTGCTAATATTGAACAAGCAATATTAGATGAAACTACTAGAGCACAATCTACCGAAAGTACATTACAAACAAATATTGATAACGAAGTAAATAGAGCAACTGCAGTTGAGGATAACTTAAATATATTGGTTTCTGATTTATCAGCAAATCTAGAAACAAATTTTCTCAACAAGTCAACATCAGTCGAACAGATTATAAATCCTAATTTAAAATTAGATGGTTCAATACTGACATGGTCCTTATCAACAGAATGGTTTTATTATTCTATAAATGAAAATTTGACTACTATTAACATTAATAGTAGTACAAATATAAACGAATATGTTTATACTATGGATGCTATTGAGACTATTAAATTTAATAAAACAGGTCAGATATGGTCATCATTATATGGTAATTTAGAAGATTATTTTTTAGGTATTAATGATCAGTCTAAAGACAGTTTATTAATTAATGGTTTAAGCGATACACAATTTGTAAGAAGTGACATAGATTATACTATGAATGCAAATTATCATATATTAAAAGATTTAACCGTAGATGGTACACTTACAGCCGGAACAATAATTGAAACTTCATCTATTAAATATAAAGAAAATGTAAAATTGATAAAATCACCATTAGAAATTGTATCTAAATTAGATGGAGTTCGATACGTATGGAAAGATACAAAAAAAGATGATATTGGTTTTATTGCTGAAGATGTTAATTTAGTACTTCCTGAGTTAGTTCAAATTAACGATGGAGAAATTGAAGGAATGAATTATTCAAAAATAACTGCTGTTTTAGTTGAGGCTATAAAAGAACAACAAAAACAAATTACAGAATTAATGAATGAGGTAAAAAAATTAAAAGGATAATAAATGTTTTCGTTACCTATATACCCAGATCTTGAACCAACGTATATTAGAGAAGAATTTATCCCTTTTTTGAAAAAATATAAATCAATAATATATGATTTATATTTTACAGTACGTATACCTCCTTTTGAACAAGATGCAATGGGTACCATATTTAGTAAAGAAGATATACCATCATTAATTTCTAATGCTTTAATTATTCAAAATGAAACAAAAATACCTATTTCAGCTGTATTCAATAATATTTTTATATCTCCATCGGAGAAAAATTTAGATATTTTTATTAAACATTTTACACCACTATATAATTTTGGGGTCAGATCAATAACAATTCCTTTTACATCATGGCTTATGTTTGATAAATTGCAGAATTCTTTCCCTGAATTATATATAAAAAATACAGTTTTACAAAGTGTATCCGAACCAAGAGAAGTTTACAATCTAGCGATAAATGGATTTGATTATATTAATTTAGACCGAAATTTATTACGTAATCAAAATAAACTTAAAATTATAGATAAAGCTAGAAAAGCTGCAGAATCAAAATTAGGAAAGCCTATCAAACTTAGTATTTTATTTAATGAGAACTGTATAGGTAATTGTCCTATACAGAACGAACATTATTTATATAATTCTCATAATAATATTAATAACCAACCATATACTTTTTTTAAATCATCTATGAGTAAAATTAGTTGTCTTGAATGGGAAAAGAAATCTCCAGAGTTACTATTAAAAAAAGCATCAGTTATAAATGATGAGAAATTTATGAATGGTTTAGATATGATTGATGTATTTAAACTACATGGTCGTGAATCTAAAAATGTTTTTTTAAATAGTTTAAATATAATTAAGTCTACATATGATAAAACTGAAATAATAGATGAATTATATTACACTCGTATTAAATATAATATAAAAGATATTGATTATAATCTATGGGTAGAAAAAGTAAAAAATTGTAACTTTGATTGTTGGGATTGTACTTATTGTGAGGATTTATTTAAAAAATAATATGAATATAGAATCAATCCATACTATTAGTAATAAAAATATACTTCCTAATACTATATATCAAATAGAAGGACTAACCAGTTTTAAAACCCAAAATATATTGGCTGAATTAGCAAGAAACAAGAATGTATTAGAAATAGGTAGTTTATATGGTGCAACTACTCTAGCATTAGCATATTATGCAAAAGAAATTACAACCGTAGATAATTGGTCTGATACTGAAATTTTACCAATAAAAAACAATATTAAAATAAAAAAAAATGTAATAAATAAGACATATGATATATTTAAAAATAATACAAAATCTGTTGATAATATTAATTTGATTATTGGTAATATTTTTTCAAAAACTGTTTGGTCTAAATTAAGATTAAGAAAATTTGAGTTGATATTTTATGATGGACCACATGCGGTCAAAGATATTATACAGTTTATAAACTTATATGCGTTTTTATTTAAGAAAGATACTATATTAATTTTTGATGATTATAATTTTGATACGGTTCAAGAGGGATTAAAATATGGGTTTGAATCTATAAATATAGAAATAGATAAAACAATTAAAATAGAAACTGAAGGTGAAAGTAAAGATGAAATATGGAATGGTATTGCGATTTTCCAATTTTAAAAGGGGTTTAGATGGCTGATTTGATAAACATAGAAACTGTTGATGGTCAAGAAGTAATTGATTCTAATGCTCAAGTTAATTATGATGCAATATCTAATATCCCTCCATCTTTAGTTGATACTAGTACTCATAATCATGATAATGAATACATGAGTAAGAATACTATTGAAGATGAATTTACACGTATAATGAATAAAGTAGCATCTTTAACAAAGGCATTAACCATTAGACCTTTAAAAACGAAAGGTTTTTTAAACGGTGGTTATAAAAGTGGTTATGTTTATGCACAAAGAGTCCAACGGTTTAATACTGTTACTGAAACTGGAGTTGAAATTGGACAAATAGGTACAGTTGCATCGTATTATACACCTGGTGCTTCATCGGAATTGAAAGGTTATTATTTTGGTGATGCTAATAGTAGTACAACTGCTGGAGATCATTCTAGAACTGGAAGAGATTTAGATAAAATTACATATTTAACTGAGGTAGAAGAATATGTAGGAAATATAACATTACATAATACAAAATCAACAATTTATAATATATATTCGCAATCTAAAATATTTTTATCGAATGATGGAGCTGGATGGTCTAAATTATCTGTTATAACGGATACCATTGATAGTGTTTCATCAACACTTAATGGGTATGGAATGGGTAGACAAGGGTTATCTTCAGAAACGTTTGGATATGTGGTTCAAATAGGTAATTATGAAAGAACTTCATTAAAATTTGATTATTTAACAAATATAACAGATATAGGTACCACACAACAGATTAGACAACAACCTGCTGGACTTTCAAAAGATAAAGATAAAGGATATTGGATTGATTATGGTACTGCTAATAATTGGCGAGTAGATATGTTAAATAATAGTGTGTCCAATATTGTCTGTTTTACAGAGGGATTTGGTGAAAGTAATGCGTTAGGGTCTGAGAAAGAAGGATTTATGATGGGTGGTTATGATGGTGCGCAGCACGGGAAGGTTCAAAAAATGGTATGGGAAACAGAGACTGCTAGTAATGTATTAGGTGGATCATTAGCAATACCACAATCATCAGCTGGAATGGCAGAATCATAAGGTAATAAATAATGGCAAAATTAAATCAACTTAAAGTAGATAATAATAATATATTTGATATTAACAATAGGATAGATTGGACAAGATTTAAAAATACACCATCGACATTAGTAAGTGCTTCGGGACATAATCATGATGATTTGTATTACAAATCATCAGTAGTTAATGATAAATTTAAATTGGAAGAGGATAAGATTGATTTGCTTGAAAAACGTATTGAAGTATTATCCTATAAAACAGATATAATGATGGCGGGTGGATTTTTAAATGATACTAAAATTCATAACTATAATTTTTCAACTGAAGTAACTAATGAAATATCTACAAATACTAATATGATAAGTATTAATACACCTGGTATTTCATCAAAAGAATTTGGTTATTTTACTAATAAAGATAAAATGATTGATAAATTTTATCATTTTACATTGGTAATTGAATCAATCCTGCAATCAAATATTGAACCAAAAGCATCATTAATAGATTTTGCTGTTCAAAGTTTAGGATTTATTACGGATGGTATTGGGTGGAATAAACTCAATCAATTACTAGATATATGGGAAACTAAAAATGATAATCCAGTTGATGTGTCTGGACGTACATTTTTATCATCTAGTGTTACTGGATATTGTAAAGGATCGGATCTAGGTATGGTAAAAGAATTAACATATACAACGGAAGTATTAAAAGAATTATCAGAGATAAGAACAATCGGAATAACAACAGGACTTAATAAAAGTTCAAATTTAGGATATTGGATTTCAAAGATAAACGGTAATTATGAACATAATTATCTAACAGAAAGCTTTAGATCGATAAATATTTTTATAGATGATATGGATAATTCATCAACCTCAACAACTGAATTTTTTGGTATGATTGTAGCAGGAGGAATAGATGGTAATTTAACTAATAAATTGATGTGGTCTACTCTTTCAATTACGCAATCTATATCTCTTTCTTTAAATAAGAGTGGAGCTAGTTCAATAGAACTATAATAAAACTGGAGAATATAATGGATGTATTAAAACTAGAAATTAATAAACAAACGATATTGGATGAAGCTAATAATATAGACTGGAGTAAGGTAAAAAACACACCTTCGATAATTATTACTAGTAATACTCATACTCATGATGATAGATATTATCGTCAAAGTGATGTTGATAGTAGAATAAATTCACTAAGTCTAGCTATAGCAGATTTAGAAGAAAAAATAAATAACTTAGGAGTATAAACATGATAGTTCCAGAAATAGATTACCCAATAATTAATAATATTAAAGATAAAAAAATTGTAATATATACGGCTAATAAAGTGGGTGAATTTCCACATAATTTTACCAAATCATTTATCCCTAGTAGTATTCCTATAAAATTAGATTGGTATGTTGGGTACACAAATATTATGTTGGATGATTTTAATATGATAGAAATACCATTAGATATTGCTAGGGGTTTACAATCGTTTAATATTATTAACCATTCAAAAAAAAGATATGATCAATATAATAGACCAAATCCGAATAATGAAAAAAAAGAAATAATTATGACTGAAGATGAGATATATCTACAAGTAAAAGCTAAAAAATTTCTAATAGAGAAAGAAATTATCCGTATTTTTAATAAAAAAATTGATAGTTTATACAATCAATACGGACGAGAATCTGATTCATGGGAGATACAATATTCAGAAGCTATTGAATACAAAAATGGAAATAATGACACCCCATTTATAGATATTTTATCTTCAAAACGAAATATTAGTAAAGAATTATTAATTGAAAAAATTATTGCAAAAAATAAAGAATTTAAACAAAAATTTGCTAAAATTATTGCCGAAAAACATACGCTTGAAGATAAATTGAAAAATATGAATACAGATACATTACTAAATTTATTTATTGATGAAAATATTGTAAAATAATTTAAAAATTATGAGGTAATATATCTATGTCTAAATATCAAAATGAAATCAAAGAACTTATTGACATGCAGCCCACAACAATGTCCAAATATCAAATTGATAATTTTGTTATTAATGAAAAAATGACAGACTATAAGATTCTAAAACAAATATTATTAGAATTAGGAACTCGATATAATGCTTATGAAGATATACTGATAGATTGTGAAATTTTAGAATTGGAAATAAAAAAATCTGAAAAAGAATATATCGAAATTAAAGATGATATAACTAAAAAAATTAAAAAATTAGAAATTCAGAAACAAAAAAATAATTTAAGACGTATGAAAAAAACTATAAAAAATCATGAATATGAAATTGCTATTTTTGAAGAAAATTATAAAAAAATTAAAGATAATTATGAATCACCAAAATTACTTTTGCAAGATGAAACTGGAGAAGAAATATATTGGGTTAATAAGTTTATAAAAGAAGCTCAAATTGATATAATGACTAGTGGACGTATTGGTAAAGGTGTCTTAGACGCTATTCTTATGCTTCCAGAAAAATTACAAGAAATAATAGTAAATAATGCAATTGCTCAAGCTGCCAATTCTAATTCATATATAGGTTTCAATGAAACAGAAATTATTGAAGGTATTAAATCTTCTAAAAAAGTTTCGTTGATGTTGAATACCTTAATAGGTGAGAAAAAAGATAAGGTGGATTAATGGGTTTTGATTTTAATAATTCATCTGGAGAATCATTTGGTAATATAGAAGATGTTTTTTTTAAAAAAGACGGAAAATCTATTATAGATTCTACATCTTCTAATAATTCAGAAAAGATTAATTTGAATGAACTAAAACAATCTATTCATGAAAAAAGTATGCAACATCATAATAATGCTTCTGGGACAACAATAACGATTTCTAAGGAAATTTTAGATTTAGATGAAGATAAAATTATTCAATTATCGCCATTAGAAGAACGTAGGATGAATATTTCGTCAGTACGTAATAAATCGTTTATTAATATAAATGATGGTTCGGAAATTACTATTATTGAAAAAACACAAATGTATAATGGTGTAAATTTATATACTGCTAAACAAGAAAATGGTGAAATGATAACATATCCTCGTAGTATGTTTGTTGGTTCTACAAAGCAATTTGTACCAAAAGAATTTTATATTCGTGAAGCTGAAAGGGTTTTGGAGGATACAATAGTAAAACACTATAATAATATTAAAGTTTTATTAGAAAAACAAGAATTATTAGAAGAAACCCCTGATAGTAAATATTTAGAACTAATGTTGTCGGAACCATTATCAATAGGCTCTATGGTTGTACCCGATAAAGTTCAAATTCCCGTTAAAAGGATTTTTGATATGGAATACAAAATAATGTTTTTAGAGAATGTTATTTGTTTAGATAATAAAATAGCATCATTATTGTTTATTGATATTTGGTTCTAAATTATTATTAATTAAATAGTTTGTTAGATCACGTATGAATACAGAATTATTTGATGTGATAGGTATATCTCTAGGTAAAGTTTCTTTATCTAAAAAATCTAAAACATCAGATATTTCAAAATGATCGGTTTTTTTAATAGAGAATAATTTTCTATTCATTTCAATTTTTCTTAATTCTAATTGATCTAACATAAATAAAATCCTACATACTTTTAAAATTGAATGAAAATGATAAATCATCACTTTCTATATTTTTTTCATCTTTTAATTCTGATTCAATTAATTTTTTAATTTTTTCAGCTCTCATCTTTTTAACAATAGTTTCATTTATTTTTGCTAATGTTTCTTCACTATAATTCGCAGTAGGTATATTTGGATTTTCATCAAAACTCATACTTATTACTTCATCATTTACACTATCAAATGGTATTTTTTTTAGTTCTGCCATTTTTTAACTCCTTCTATTTTAATAGTATTTATATCAAAAAAATGTAAAATAACTAAAAATATAATATAAGGATAAAAAATAATGGGTATGACACAAGAACAAGAAGAATTTTCTAAAACACGAGACACCCATATATTGGCATTAGCATCAGCTGGAGCAGGAAAAACTCATACTTTAATCCATTTTATTCATGATAAAATTAAAAGTGGATTACGTCCAAATCAAATAATTTCATTTTCATTTACTCGTAAAGCTGCAAATGAATTGAAAGATAGAGTTAATAGTCATTTTAAAGGTATGGATTTTGATTTTAAATATATATCAACTATACATTCATTTTGTTGGAATGAAATTATTAAACCATTTTATAATGAAATTGGTTATTCATCAATACCAACCATTGTACATGAATTTCCAGATGAATTTATGGAAAAAGAATACAAAGAACATGGTAAAAAACAAGATAGAGCTGGATTTAATCGAAAATTTATGGATGTAGTTTCTAAAGATTTACAAGAAGAAGATTTTACGGCTCCAGAGACAGTACGATTATTACAATATCTTGTCGGTCATAATTTAACTATGTTTGATTTTATGATTCATTTAGCTAATTTTGTATTAAAAGAAGAGCCAGGTAAAGTACAAAAACATATAGGTACAATAGGATATGTTATAACTGATGAAGCACAAGATTTAAATCCGGCACAATATAAATTTACCAAGTTATTGCAGTCAGTTTTTAGTAATGAAAATAATAGTGTAAATCTAGTAAAAGTTGGCGATTTTAAACAATCAATATATGGTTTTAGAGGCAGTGATCCTAGAATAATAAATACTTTTGTTGATGAATTTAATCCTGTTGTTAAAATATTATCTTATAATTTTAGGAGTGCTCCAGAAATTGTAGATTTAGCTAATGAAATTGCTGAAACTATTGATTTAGGAAATGATGCACTTAATGAATCAAAATATGCACAACATGGGTCTAGTATATCTGAAGGAGAAGTATATAATATATATGATGTTGAAGAATTTATTGATGAGCTGAAATTAATTGAAAAACCATTAGAACAAACTTGTATTTTAGCTAGAACTAATATGGTTATAAAATCATTAGCTAAGATTTTAGGAAAATTAGAAATACCGTATTATCTACATACTGAATTTGATATATTAAAGAGATCAGAAGTAAAATTTTTAATGAGTATGTTGAGTATTGTAAGTCATGGGTATAATAAAGCTATAGTTTTAGATATTATTAAAGCTGCAAAAGGTGGGATACCTATGAAAGTTGCTGCTTCAATTAATAAATGTGATAATATGCAAATGGTTGGAAGAATGTTTCAAGATATTAAAAAGATACCAGAAATTATAAAAATTTACAATGATTTAGAAAAAGGAGCATTTAATGCGGCAATACCTAAAATAGCAAAGCTTATGGAAAATTCAAAAAAATCATCTGAACAAATACAACAGTCTTTAGAACGTTTTTATCGTGACCTAAATACTGTTAAAACAACTGAAGGACTAGATTCTTGGATGGAAGCATTAGAAGAATTATTATTTGAAGCTCAATTTTTAGAAGAAAAACAGCAAGGGAAAGTACAGTTAATGACGGTTCATAAAAGTAAAGGGTTGCAATGGGATAATGTTATTTTTATTTATGATTTCAGTTTATTAGAACAGGTAGAAAATGATTTTTATGATTTGGAAGAAGAGAAACGTGTAGTATATACAGCTGTAACTAGACCAACAACCAATTTAGTTATATGGGATTTAGAACAACAGATGATTAGTAGCTATTTTACAAAAGGGTCATTATTAAAAATGATTGAAAATGCTCTAAAAAAAGGTATTTTAGATATAGAGGATTTTTCAAAATATTAATTTAAATTCGATAAATAAATTTATGATTGATATAAAAAAAATTAAAAAAGATGATGTTGTTTGGTGTGTTTCACAATCATTAGATCAAATGATATATCCTATAAAAGCTAAATTTTTAGATATAGAATCTCCTATATCTAATAAATTAATTCTTGTAAAATATAATAATAAAACATTATGCTACCCATCACATTTATTATTTGAAACTAAATTAGACGCTAAAGTTTATGGCTCAATAAATTTTATGAAATTATATTATAGTTTTGATCCATTTTTCATTTCAGAAAATATTGATGAAGAAATTTTAAAAGAGGCATCATTTTTAGTAAATAAGTTTGAAAAAAATAATCCTTCAAAATTTTTATATTATTGGATGGGAAATGTACCAAATAGATTCTAAAATGTGGAGTATTATTTATAAATTTGATACTCCAAAATTGGTAACTATTAAAGATATAATTACAACTAAAAATAGTCTAAAATATAAAGTTGAATATAAAAATAGATTGTTTGAAATTTTAAATATGGATATGTATCCATCAAAAATAGATGCTGATATATTTTGGGCAATTACGATGCAAGAAGAATTTAAATATACACAAAAACACCCGACTTTATTTATGACAGATGAATTTGAAATTGCAGTAAGAAAAGCAGATAAAATAATATTATATTATGCTGAAAATAATCCAGATATTTTATTAAAGTATTTTTAAGATATTACTACTTTGAATTCTCTACCTGGATAATGATCTTCATTTTTATAAAACTCACATTTAAAACTTCTTTCAGAAACTCTAAAACTGAATTGTTTTTTTGCACTTTTAAAAATTGAACAACCATCAAAATGGTCACAACATATACACGCATAGTAAGTACAAGACTTTTCATTTAATATTGTATTTAATTTCATAGGACCCCCTTATAAATTTATATTATTTATATAAAAAATGTAAAATATACTAAAATCTTATAAAGGTGAAATATGGATGAGTTAGCTCCAGGTCTAATATATCTTAATGATTTAAATAAATTGGTGTATTCAAATTCCTATATTATAAATTCTGGAAGTAAATTGAGTTCAATTTCTAATGATTTGGGGGTGTATGCTGAGTATATTTCAGATGATGATAGAGATTTATTATATGCTAAGTCTATTGGGGTTAAAGTTTTTAATGAGGTAGTAAATGAGTTTGATTATTCACTTATATCTGATATTGATACAGATATAGAAATCGAGAAGTTGAAAAAACAATTTTCTGAGTTAAGTGAATTAATTGAAGAAGAATATACTTATATTAAGTTATCAGAACATAATATACTTTTATTAAAAATGGCTTTTATACTTAAAAAACATTTGGATTCATTAAATACATCGGTTTATTTAATGCGTGGATCTGGAGTAGCATCATTTATATTTTATTTAATAGGTTTAAATAAAGTTAATCCTATTAAATTTGGATTAGATTATAAAAATTTTTGGAATAATTAATGGAGAATAAAATGGAAGAACAAACATCAACAGAACAAGTTAAGAAAAAAGGTCGACCTAAATCGGAACACTATGTTAAAGAAAGTGAATTAAGAGATGAAATTGCAATAGCTCAACAAAATGCTATAAAGGCTATTGATGAAATTACTAAAGAGTGGGATAAAAAAATTGAAAATGCATCTACGGAACCTGAAAAAGAGGCATTACGAATTGAAAAAGAAAAAGCTTTAGATAGAGCGAAGACTAAAACGTACTGTACTCCAAGGTTAGGAGAAATTGTTGTTCTTACGGTAGATAGAGTTGGTACACAAACAAAGTTTAGACATTATACTTATTTAGATGATATGAAAGCTGAAGCTATTTATCAATCAATTAGAGGTATTATAAAATTTAATTTGGATAAAACGAATGATGCAGGACAAAAAAGTTCATCATTTTCTTACCTTACACAAATTATTACAAATGCATTTAGACAGATATTAAAAAAAGAGAAAAAAAATCGAGAGATTAAAGATCAAGCAATTGAAATGGCGTTAGATCAACATAGTGATATTGATGTTGATTTTGAATCTATAAAAAGAAAGAAAGATCGTTTAGATATAGCACATAGAGATTAATTTTTAATTTAATTTTAATTTTAATTTTTGTATAATATATAGAAATAAATAAAAAAAGAAGGGTTTACCACATGACATATTTTGAATTTTTAGATGATATCATAGAAAATTTTAGAGTTTCTAAAATGATTGAGATTGTTAAAATTGAACAAGACGTAGAGGAAAATGAATTGCTTGCTGTTGCATATGAGGCAACAAGAAGTTTAATTGTAGTTGCAAATTATAAAGAAAGACCTGATATTGATATGCCTCAAATTCAAGGTTTTTCACAATTAGATTTTGTCAAACAAATTATTAATATTGAAAAAAATGCTAAGAAAAGTTCTGTTAAATTTAAAGAAAATGATGAATTAGCAGTTGAAACTATTTTTAAAATGGATGCTGCAACTATTAAAAATAAAAATGTTGCAAAATCGCTTCTACCTGAAACCCCTAAAAAACTTTCAGGATTTAAACCTGATATTGAAGTGGAATTAACATCAGATGACATTTCATCTATTGTCACTCATTTAAGTCTTAATATTTTTAATGCTAGTATATTTTTAACAAAATCATCAAAGGGTAAGTTAAGCTTTAAACTTACAAATGATGTGGATACTGTTGATTATGATACTGATTTTGATGTTGAAGATGGTATCTTAGAAGAACCATTTAAAATCGATTTAGAGAGATTACTTGCTATTTTAAGAGTTGGTAAAGAAGGTGTTAAGATTGCTATTTCTGAAGGTCAGAATCTTGCAAGAATAATCAAAGAAGATGATAAAGCAGAATATAAATATTTCATGATTAAAAAAGCATCATAAAAAAACAATCTCCCTATATAAATATAAGAAAGTATAGGGAGTATTAAATTATGATAAATGAAATATATAATATTGATGAAATTCTGTTAGAAATTAATCTAGAAGATTATAATGATCAGGATATTAATGATATTATAAATTATATATTATTAGAAGATGTTGATACATCAACATTACTTACCGAAATCCCCCAAATTATATCAAAGAAAAGAATTTTTGATGGTCAATTTAATTATTCATTTGACCCAATATTAAATGAGAGTAATATACTATTAATTGAGATAGTTTCTCCAATAATAGAAAAATATATACCTCAACACATATATAGAAGTTTTACTAATTTACATGTAAAATATATAGTATCGGAAATATTAAATGTAGATATTTCTACTGCTACAAATATTGAATATATTAAGCAAAAAATAACTGAAGTATTTTTATCTGGTGATATTAAGATTCCTATACAATCATTACGCTCCGAACCAATTGCTAATGATGTAATTAAATACGGTTTATTCGCACCAGTATTATTCAAACTTATAAGTTTAGATAATTTAAATACTGCAAAAACTCTTAATGATTTGATCCAACCAATTAATGATGACATATATTCAATTAATATTGTATCGAGATTATTACAATTTAAAAAGGATTCTAAATGCTAACAGAAGAATTACGTATATTAGCCGGTTTACAAGAATCAAAAGAGATAGTAAATCCTTTACCAGAAATAATTAAAAATGAAGAAAATAATAGTAAAATAATTAAATTGCGTAAAGAAAATGAGCAAAAAACAGTATTAGGTCATTTTCAAATATTTGAAGATAAATTTAATAATCTATCTAATATAATGCACCGATTTGATAATTTAATAAAAAATAAAGATGTATTTATGGATGGTTTGATTGATAATAATTATCAATATTTACAGCAAGCTATTGAAATTATGATAAATGAATCTACTGAAGTTTTTATAATGTTTATAGAAAATAATAAAAATGATTTGATAAAAGAATTTGACATGATTGATAATATCAAAGTAAACATAGATGAATCAAAGCTTAAGGATTTTTTTGTAGCTTCAGATTTAAATAAGACATTATATAAAGATATTTTATTAAAAGAAAAAAAAGATAATATCGGCATTGAATATGGTGATCATATTTTAATATTGAATGATAATTTAGCAATTATAAAAAAAAATAATAAACGATTTTATTTTAAATTAACAGAGCAAGAAATTTTATATATGGTAGATAATAATATTTTACTATAAAAAATTTTTTAATATAAATAACAATAATAATTAAAATAGAAGGAAAAAAAATGAACGTAACACGTTATATAAAAGAATTATCTCTATTGGAAGAATCTGAAAGAAAATCATATATTGCTCATTTGGAAATAAAAAATTATGGTTCGAATGAATTGACTGAAACTGAAATGTGGATATTGACAAATGCCAGTCAAAATGCAGAGTATCTTAATGATAAATTAAAAGAAGCCGAAGAGTTATCATTGGATCTAGAAGCACCAGAAGAAACAGAAGAAAAAGTAACTATTGAACCCGATTTGACTGTGGATGATAATGAAAGTAATGATGAAGAACTAAGTTTAGATATACCATCAGAATCAGAACCAACAACTGAAATAGACTCTAATAATGACAATGATACAGAATTAAGTTTAGATGTTTCTGATGAAGAATCAAATCAGCCAGATGAAGTAAGTACAGATAAAGACGCATCTGAGAAAAAAGAAATTGAAACATCAAAAGAAGGGATAGGCATTCTACCTTTATTAGGTGAAATTCAAGAAAAATTAGCAAATGGGAAACCATCGGAAGTTGAATTAGCAGCACTTAAAGCGTTAAAGAAATTAGTAGGATAGAATATTTTAAATATATGATTTAATATAGTCTAGAATTGGTTCTATATTATTTTCTGAACTAACAAATGATTTATACTTGATTTTATTTTGGAATAGTTGGTATTTAATTAAATTGTCTATGTGTATTGATTCCTCTAAATTTTGAATTCTGCCAGATTGTTCATAATTTATTTCTGGATTGCGTTCTAAATAGATATTGATATTTTCAGATGCACTAAACCATTTTAATATCGCAGCTTTAGTTTTATCTTTGTCTGAAGTATTATCAGGGTTAATCATATTATATACTAAACCATGTAATAAACATCCATCAGTTATAATGAAGTCGGTCTTATTATTTAATGCTTGAATTAGTTTATTTTGATAATATGATACATGGTATTGATTATTTAATAGGTCAAATTCTTCAGTCCATACTAATTGTTTTGCATATTCTGGCACAATTTCACAATTCATTCCAGCCATTTTCATATTTGCAAAAATCAATGATGTCATTACAGATTTACCAACCCCAGGACCGGCTATAAAATTAATAACTTTACTCATGTATTATACCCTGATATTTTTAAAATTATTATACATTTTTTTAAAAAAATTGTTACTATAATCTTTAAAATAAAAGTATAAATAAAGATAAATTAACTTAATGGAGCCAATATGATTAAGATTGAAACGTTAGAAAATTCAAAATATAAATTTGGATACCCATATAATGATTCAATAGATGTTTTTTTTGAAAGTCTACCTGAAAGTTTTATAAATGTTTATAATTTAACTGATGATGAAATAACTCTTATGCATGAATTTAAAAATAAAGTATTAGAATTAGATAGATCATTATTTAAAAGTCTTTTAGAAATTAACTCCTTTATATTTGAATTTAATAATGTTGGAAAAGTTTTACAAGATGATTATGATGAACTTATGAATGATTATAATGCATTATTAGTTGAATTAGATAATTTACGTATAGAATTTGATCAAGTAGTTAAAACTTTTGATGATTACTCTAATACAATCTCACAATTTAATGATGATATTGTGAAATTAGATGAGTTGGTATTATATTATTCGAGTAAACTAGTTGATAATACATATGTGTATAATAACGATTATATTGATAAAACTACATCAGATTTAATGGTAATTGATGATGTGATCGATCAATCTAATCAAGAATATTTATATTATAAAGATAAACTTAAAATTACTATTGATGAAATGATTTCAAAACTTTCAAATTTAGGTGACTATGATTTTTACCAAGTAAGTTTAAAGACTTCATACGAAGAATGGCTCAAAAGACCTGAGGATTATTATAAACAATTAGTAGTGTATTTTAAAGAAGAGTATGATTCGATATGGACTTATGGCAGTAGTCTTATGTATGATGAACATTTAGAGTACGTTAATATTTCTAAAGCATTAGTCGAGGAAACATATTATATAATGCGTGGCCATTTATTTAAAAATTATTCCTTTAAAATTGAGAAAGATATAAAACTTTATTCATTAGAATGGTTAGAAAACCATGAAACGTTTGAATATGATGAATTTACAATTGCAATAGAGAAAAAGAAAAAAGAAATTATAGAATCTAAATTGATAGAAATTGAAAATATTATAGCATCTTCATCTTTTGCATTAAACTCTGTTATTTCAAAAGAGGATATGGATGTATATTATTTATATAAAGAAATAGTATTAGAGAAACGAAAATACATATATCTTCACATTGATAATATTACAGATGATGTGCTTGAAAATTATAATCTGCGTATTGAAGAGTTATATCCGACATATTTAAAAGTTGAAAATAAGCTTAATCAATCAACCTATTGGATTTATTATTATGACTTAGAACAATATAAATTTATACGTGATGATTTACAACGTCAAATAACTCTTTCAGATCTAATAATTAGTCAAGAAGCTCAACAAACTTTAAATAATAATGAAGAATATGTTTCAAAAATTAATTTTTATACTTTAGAAAAAGATTCATTATTATTAAAAATAGATGATTTAATAGAATTGAAAGATAAGGTTGAAATTGAAAAAAATGTATATGGTGATGAAATAACAATAAAAGAATCAAAATTATTTGAAATGTTGGAAAAGAAAGAAGAATTAGTGGATAGTTATAAAAATTATTTTATGACTAGATTAGATTTTTATATTAATAATATCATACAACGTGATATAGATATTTATACTATTATTGCAGAAGGATTTAATCTGTCATATGTATTGCAGTTGGATGAATTAGATAGTACAATCCCTAATAATATTTCATGGTATGATAAAGATAATAAAGATAAATTATTTGGATATTATTATTATATACTTGATACGTTAAAAAATAATTTAAGTGATCAATGGGAAGTAGAATTTAATCATGAAATTTATATTAATGAGTATATTAAAATTATGAATGATTATCTAAATATAGTCATGCTTGAATATTTTGCTTGGAGTAATAAGTTTTTATTAGATGAAACATTTGATAATGAATTGAACTTAAATATAGATGTCTATGAAACTAAACTAATTAGTATATTTAAGGAATTATCAGAGAAAGCATTTAAATATAAGGTTAATATTATGGTTAAAAAAGATATGTTTGATTATGAAATTGAACAAGTTTTTTACATTGATAATACATTAGGTGATATTGAAAGTATTAACAAAATTTTTAAAGGTATATTGGATAATATTCGATATATACTAGTATTAAAAAATAGTGAATATGGATCTTTAATAGATAAGATTGAAGAAAATATAGAAATTAATAAAATATGGGATCAAATTGGGGTGTAACAATGTTTGAAGAGAAATTTAATGATTTAGTAATTGGTATCAACGCTTTTATTATAAAGACAAAAAAAACTTTAGGTTTTGAAACACTTGAAGAAAAAATCGATTTTTATCATAATTTGGTTGATGAATTTAATTTTTATACTTTACTTATAAGTGAGCTAGGTAATGAAGTAGATAAAGATAAATATATAGATATTTATTCATCTTTAACTGATTATAAAGAAGATCTAAATAATGCATTCGATAGTATTAAAGATAACCCAATTATCAAGGCTTATATCGAAGATTTAAATAATGATATTATAACAAAAGGATTATATTCTGAAATATACAATTATGAACGAAGTCTAGTAAATATACCATTACGTAAAATAGATATTGAGTATATTCAAAGAGTAATGGATGTCGTTAATAATTATAATATTGAACTATTTGAATTTTATAAAAATAATCCATATAATATTGATGAAAGTCTAGATTTAGTAATTCCAGAAAAAGTAGAATGTATAGACAAGAATGATTTTACGAATAAAATATATAATTATTTACTCGAATTATTTAATATTTATAAAATCCAGAACAAATTATTATTGGAAGAATTAGAGGTTCAAGAAAAAAATATTGATGAATTGCTAATTGAAACTAATACGATACTTCGGGATTATAATAATAATAAAGAAATATATGAATATGGTATGACCTCAGAAGAATATTATAATGCTGCTAATACACGTATAGATATATTAAATGGGTATATTTCTAGATTAATAAACTTAGAAATTGAAAGATTTTATAATAAATATATTTCATTTGAATTATTACAAACTCAAATAAAAAGCTTAATATCATATTATACAGATAATAGTTTATATAAAGAATTTTTAAATAAAATTAAATTTAACAATCTCTTAGAAGAATTACAGTCGGTGCTAACATTAATTGAAGATGGTAAAATTAATATTGACAAAAATTATATAGTTGACAATATTAACTTAAAGGATATTACATTAGAAATTGTTGAATTATCATCCATATTGAAACAAAAAATTTATTATGTTGAAAATATTAATATTACTGGTGTACCATTACTTAAAGAGTTTGAGTTTTATCAATCTTCAGACTTTCTAGAAAGTATTAAAAAATACTATTATAATTTAGTTAATAATACTATATCAAATAATTCTCAATTAACAGTATATGAAATAGGTGATAATACTATTGATGATGTCCGTAATGAGTTCTTAAATTTATATGCTAATTATAAAAAAATGGTTTCATTTCCTATTCAATATATGACTTTATATCAGATCGAAGATTACGTAGATGATATTATCAAAACACAAGAAGAATTAAAAAAAATAGCTACTATATTTTATAATTCTGCAATATTGACTTCGCCTCCAACTTATAAAACAAGTATTGAAAATCAATTTAATCTTTTTTTAGATGAGATAAAAGAAGATTTAATAAATGTATCTAACATAAAAAATTCAAAATCTCTCGATAGTTTAGATGAAAACTATGAAAGTGCGAATATAATAATGGATAAAATTCAAAATAATTTAAGTGTATTAGACAATATTATAACTTTATCTGATAAAACTATTCTTCTAGGTTATAAAGATTTTATATATGATAAATTAATAAGTAAGATTAATATCATATATACAAAGCTAATTCAATTTTATAACAACAAACAATATATAGAACTTATTGAATACTATAATATTGAATATAAGAAAAATCTAATAGATTTTAATTTTATGTATAGCCTGGAAAATTATAGTGATTTATTATCGAATATTATTGATGATGAACAAAACGTAGATAAATTATTTATGGAAGAACAAATATCTAAAAAAAATGATAGCTCTATGGAATATATACGGGCATTTTTAATTTCGCTAATAGAAGAAGAAAAATATAAAACTATAAGAGTAGAAATCTATAAAAGTCTTGATAATTTATATAGTTATTTTATTGATGATAATATTTATGATTTGACATTTTTAAACAATGAAAAAAAGCTTAAAAAACTCTATTTAGATAATATCTTAATAAAGGAGAATTATATTTATTGGTATGATCGAATTATCAATGTTATGGATCGATTTAATCATATTGACAAAACTTTATTTAGTAGTAGTCTATTAGATTCTAAAGTAATAGAGTTTAATTCATATACATTGTTAGAACAAATAGAAAATCTAGTTATGAATCAATATAGAATTATTGCGGACATTAATAGAATGTTACAAGAAGGAATATCTAGTACTTATGATGAAAGTATTGAAAATAGTATTGAAATTATTGATAAATTCAATATTAAATTTATAGAGGATTTTAATGAATATCAAAAATTGGTTGAAAATATTGAAAAATTAGAAGCAAGTTTTAAGATAGATTTGGAATTTAATACTAAATTATTAAAAGTCAAAGAAGAATGGGATAATTTAATTGAAATGAATAATATAAGAGATATAATCCCAGTCTCGTATGGTGATATAGACATTATAACAGGTAATATTCCTTTTAATGTTGAATTTAGTGCTAGACCAGAAATTATAGAATTTAATAATGATGATGTAGTAGAAACGACTTTTAAATGGTATATTGACGGTAATGTTATAGAAGGAGATAAAATAAATTATACCTTTTATAGAGAAGATAATTATAAAATTGAGTGTGAAATGAATTATCCCGATGGACGTATTTCTACTCGAAGGATTGAATTAGAATTAGGTGGACCAACAAATTCACAGATTGTTAAAGAATCAAGTTTATTATATAATCCTATAAAAAATATCAACCAACCAAAACTAACTTATTTTGATATAGAATTAAATATGCAGCGTACTATACCACTCATTATAGATGGTGACATAGCTCCTATGATTGATGAAGGGAATATTAAAATAGCTTTAGATGACAATGGTTTATTGGATAATAAAGTAGGTTATATTATAATGGGTTATGAAGGAGTAATATTTGCAGGTCAAGAGTTTGATACAACTCAAATATTTTCTGATGATTTTGAATTTCCTAATGATAATGAATTTTTATTTGATTTTCATGTTAGTGATCCTATTGTAGGTAAGTCATATTTAACAATTAAAAACTCTAGATTAGTAGAATTTATGGTTAAATTATCACCTGAGAGAATTAACTCGGTTTATGAGATAGATGATGCATCAATATTCTTGGATCATAGTATGGAAGAAACCGAAATAATCAATGGTGATTTAATTCTTATGAAGAATATTTCTGGTAGATATATGGTTTTTGAGATTATTGAGATAAATGAAAGTACTAATATAGAGTTAGAAGAATTTTACTTCGAGATGAATTTTAAGTTTTATGTTAATATTGCTATAAATGAATATGAACGTTCAACGTTTAAACCGTTAAGTACTAATTATGTTGTGCCTACATTAATTTTTGAGTTAGATTCTAAAGAAATATTTACATCTCTTATTTCTAGACTCAAAAAGATAGAATCACTTAAATTAGAATTAGATACAAATAATGATTATGAAACGGTAATAAACATACATAATGAAATAGAATTATTAGAAAATGAAAACAAAAGCTTTTTTATTTTTGAAGAATTAAATCATATTATGATGAATATTAATCAACTTAATGATAGTATGAAATATTTTAATTCATGTATTATAGATGAAAATAATGTTGATGATTGTATCAATATTGAGGAATATACTTCTAAGTATAGAAATGAAATTGATACTTGTCTTACTTTTGAACAATTAGTAAATAGTATAACTAGTGTAGAATTTAAGGATAATATGATACATAAAAAAATTATATTATCTTACTATCAAGAAGAATATGAATTGTTATCATTGTTAATAGATACTTTTAGTTATAATAATTTTAATATTTCATATTTTAAAGAAAAACTTAGTAATATTTTATCTAATAATATATATTTTGAAAATGAAAATGATTATAATTTATTTATATGTGAAGTAGTTGAATTGATACGTAAAAGAATGTATAAACTTAAATTAATTATTAATATGCTTATAATGAGTGTCGACAATGATATAATTCTTACAACACCATATTTACGTTATTCGCTTGATACAAATGGTAATATTATTTCGTATGAAGAAGATAATATGTATTTATTCTATAAAAAAATAGAATTAAACTATGGGTATGAAAATTTAAAATTGGAAGAAGGCGAAAAATTAATAGATTCCCTTAGTGATATAGTTTCAAAATCTAAGAATCTTTTTGGTAAAGGACTTTCAGAAGATGAAGAAGATAATTTATCCAATTATATCAGTACTTTAGAAGATCTTTTAATAACTGAATATGATAATTTTTTTATGATTCCATATTGGATAGATTATTTAAATCAAAAATAATAAAAAATATCTAAATTGTGAATAAATAAGATAAAATTAAGATAAAATTCTTTAGAATAGGAGAAAATAATGGGTCGATTAACAGATTTATTGTCAGCTAATAACGTAGTTGAAAATAAAATAAAGACGAATAAAATAACTACTAAGTTAGATACTAATACGATAACTGAAAGTGAAACAAGTACCATAGGAACTCTAACAGTTGATGAATATCAAATGGTTAAAGATTCTATAAAACAAATTGATATGAATAATAAAACAAGACGAGAAATTATAATAGGTATGTATGGAAGTATTACCAATCCTAAAACTAATAAAAGGTTTGTTATCCCTATGCTTTCATATCAAGATGAAGACTATATATATCAATATGCAAAGTATATGAAAACATTAATTAATAGACCTGAAGAGTTTACAAAAGTAATGGAAATGGAGTAGGAAATGAATAAATTGAAATCTATAATATTAACAGAAGCATCATTAAATGATAAAATAACATCTAGAGCAAAAATAACGTATGATGCATTAATAGCAATAATTTTAGCAACTGATGATGGTAAAATCACAGATAAAAATAAAAAAGAAATAGCTGATGAATTAGATATTACTATTCCTACATTAGAACGGTATATCAAACAAGCAGTCACAAATAAATTTATTAGTTCATCTGGAGAGGTTCTTGACAAATATAAAAAGGAATCTACTGGTAAAGTAAAAGCATCGGGTAAAGTATCTCAAGCATTAAATGCGAGAGTTAAAAAATTTAAAGCACCAAAAGTTTCTTCTAATAATTTATTTTCTGAACAAGTATTTAAAATGTTATCATTAATGGATGGTCAAGCAGCACAGGCAGGTGTTAAAAACTCATTAATGTTGACAGGAGATCCTGGAACTGGAAAAACTTCATTTATTCGTAATTTCGCTAAATTATTAGGATTACCTCTTATTCCAATAGAGGCACCTCATATTACAGAAGAACATATTATAAATATACCATTTATGATTATTAGAGGTAATAAAGTAAAAAAAGAAAATGCTATTATTGAAACTGCTGGAAAAGCAAATTTGGATGATAAACAAGAATTTGATATTGTTCAAGCAGAATCAAATCTAGTCACTAAATTAAAAGCTATGAAGAATCTTAAACTAAAAGATCAACAACATATTGCATCAATAGCTAGTGATAAAAATTTAAGACCTATATACTTAAATTATAAATCATTAATTGATTCAATTAGAGATAGTTACCATTGTATTTTATTTTTAGATGAATATTATAGAAATGATAATATGAAAATCAGAAATATTCTTAGAAATATTTTAAATGGGCGAATAGGTAATGATAAAATACCAAAAGGGACATTTATTGTTTATGCATCAAATATGGAAGATGATGGTGTTGAAGATATTCCTATGAATAACGATTTTGCAGAAATGGAATTTAAAACTCCTGATAGAGAACAATGGTTTAAATATATATTAAATAAATATGAAGAGAATTCAGGAAATGATTATCCTGGTGTAAAACTGCAACCAGAAGTTTTTAATAAATTTTATGACGTATTAGAGCAATCAGATTTATCATATGAAGATGCTACAGCAGAAGTTAGAAATTCTCCAAGAAGATGGGAGCAAATATTATTATATGTTAATGCATCTTTACCGGTATCAAATATTAAAGAAGCTAGAACATTAATGTCAAATTTACAAGTTAATTTTAGAAATTATACTGAAGAAACTGTTTCAAATTTATATCCTAAATTTGAAAAAATGGTAGTTGGATTAATTAAAGAAACTTCAGGAATTGAATTTGATGGACGACCAACTAATCAAGTTGATTGGAAAGATACTCTCCAACAACAATTAGAAGTTAAAATTAAATTAGATGGACAAAGTGATTCTGAGAAAGAGGTTAGACAATACGTGCCTGTTGTTTCGGGTGAACCTGGTATTGGTAAAACGGCGCATATGAGAACGGTAGCTGATGATTTAGATCTCCATTTTATTCATATTGATGTATCGACATTAACTAGAGAATCAACTACCGGTATTCCTAAAGCAAGTCAAGCAACAGATATTGATGGTAATCCAGAATTTGATCAAAATGGTAATCCTGTTATGACCACAGAATTTTCAAAACCTGAATTGTTAGATTTGATTGAGAAAAAAATGCAAGAAGAATTAGCTGAAGATGAAATGTTTCCAGAAGATCAAAGAAAAAAAGGTAAAGGTAAATATAGATTTTTATTATTATTTGATGAATTAACAAGAGCAGATGCACAAGTCTTCAATGCTATTAGAAAATTATTATTAGAGAAATCATTTAATGAACAATATGATTTACCAAAATCAATTATGACTGTTGGTGCTCTCAATCCAGTTGATAATGGAGCAGAAGAATTAACAAAACATATGAGAGATGTATTGGATATTATTCCATCTAGAGCATCATGGGCTAAAACAGAATCATACTTATTGAGTGAAGAACGTCCTGTTGGATTAGAAGAAGTTATGGGGTTTGATTTAAATACTGCAACAGTTGGAGCATTAAAAGGTTTACTACAACAATATCAATCTAAAGATGAAGATTGGAGAGGTAATCCAGTTTCAAAAGAAGAGCGATTATTCAATTTACGAGATGGGTCAAATATAATTTATATTTCGCCAAGAGAAATTACGGATATTGTTACTATGACTAATGCTAATATCGTTAATAGATTAACAAAAGTTGGATTAAAAAGTTTTTCAAATGAAGTTCAATCTGAAGAAGTAGATGGTATGAGTGATGATGAATTTATGCAACTTATGATGCAACAAGCTGAAAACCCAGATAGTGTAAAGGAAAAAATTGCTCAAGATAAGGGTATTTTTAATTTAAGAAATAGGTATAGTGAAGAAGATTACGATGTGTTTATAAGAGCTATGATTAATGAATTTCGGGAAGCGTGGGCTTCAAAATTAACTTTTATTTGTAAAAAAATGGATATTGATGCGGCAAACGTTTTATCATTAACAACAGGTTTTATATCTACAAATAGTGTAGTATATGATCAATATGAGGCTATTAAAACATTAGTTGTGGATGATGTTAAAAATATTGAAGAAATGTTCGATGCTTATTGGGATAATCCAGAAGAATTATATGATTCACCGCATTTTGATAATTATTTAACTGTAAACTTTACAGCTCCTCAAAAATTTACACAAGAAATAACAGATTATTTAAGTGATAAATTGGTGGAAATTGAACAAGATACTAGTACGGATATGGTAACTGTTGAATCTGAAAATGGACCTGTTGAAATTCCTAAAAATATAGCTAAGAAGATGGAATTATTTTATAAGTATATTTTATATACAAAGTCAATATTAAAAGTTTTAACTGATAAAAGTGAATATGCAGGGAAAGTAAAAGAGGCTCAAAGAACGGGTCAATATCTAAGTAATCTTCATATCGCATTACAAATGCATGGTAAAGATTTTATGTCTAAAAGTGGATTATTACCATATGTATTAAATAAAAATCTTGATGCTGATATGGTTAAGAAAGTATCGGAAGCAGGAAATGAAATTAGAACAATGTTAAGTAATTTTGGTATTAAAGGTTAAATGAAATGAATTTTTTAGAAGATATAGAAAATCTAGCTTCAATATATTTAAATGAAGCGGGTTTGAATTATAAACATAAAAAAAAGGGTGAAACCCCCTTTGAAAAAACTGATGGGACTGAATTTCATATTCAAACCATACTTGAAAAATTTGCAGAAGCTAATAAAATTACTAAGCAGGAAGCACAACAATATTTTGATTTAAAAAAACAAGAAGCTATAGATAATATGAAAAAATCTATGAAAATTAATGGTACTATGATTGATAATATTGGTGAGAGTATTGCATTTGAAATGTTGGAATCTATCGAAATAGAAGATATTAAATTTAATAAACGTACTTTCTTAGATTTATTTGAAAAGGTAAAATATGAAGTGCCAGAATTTTACCCTCTTTCAAATTCATTTGAACCTAGACGAATAGAACCAAAAATTGTTTTTGTACCAGATCCATTGTCTCCAGAATATGCTAGTGTAGGTACAGCTGCATGTACACCAACTGCAACATTAATATTTAATGTTCCTTTTTTAGAAAATCTTATGAAATTTTCAAATATAAAAGGTCTTAAAGCTAATCCAAATTTTTTACATGGTCAAAAGTATGTATCACAAGGTGGAGATATTCCTGATGAATATCTGTATTGTGAATTTGTTTTATTACATGAAATTATGCATTATGCTAATGGAGATTTCTTTTTTGAAAAAGCTTTCAATTTAAATGGGAAATTAGTCAATTATGTCGGAGATTTCATAACTAATTATAATTTGGTTAAAAGTGGTTATGCTCAATTACCGATAGGTTTATTTAATGATGAAATTAATTATGATCGTTATAATTCATATCAAGAAATGTACAATGTAGTTGAAGAAGAAATGAAACGATTATCTGATGAAGAAAAAGAAAAAATGATGGATCAGTTAGATCAATTAGGTGATGAAATGCCGGATGAGGGAGAAGGTGCAGATCCTGAAAATAAGAATGGACAACCTCAAGATGGACAACCTCAAGATGGACAACCTCAAGATGGACAACCTCAAGATGGACAACCTCAAGATGGACAACCTCAAGATGGACAACCTCAAGATGGACAAAATGGTTCTGGAGATGGTGAAAAATCAGATGATAAACAAGATGGACAAAATGGTTCTGGAGATGGTGAAAAATCAGATGATAAACAAGATGGACAAAATGGTTCTGGAGATGGTGAAAAATCAAAAGAAGAGTTAGATAAAGAAGCTCAAGAAGCTGAAAAAAGAGCAAAAGAAAGAGAAGAGGCAGAAAATGAAGGTAAAACTTCTGGAACAGTTCCAAAAAGTATTGATGATGCCATTAAACAAAATCAACAAATGCAACAAAAAGGTCAAGAAGACTTAGGACGAGAAACAAAACCCGGAATGAATAAAGATGGTATGCAACCCGGTGATATATCAAATATTATGAAAGGTAATAATAATGGAGGACCGTTAAGTGCTGATGGAAATCCATATGCTCTTCCTGAAAGACAATATAAACCAAAGTTAAATTGGAAACAAATGCTTAAGAAAATGATACCTAGTGGTACTGATAAAGACGAAACTTATACGAAACCATCGAGACGAACAACTTCATCGATGGTATCTATAGCTCAAACAGGTTCTGGTGTTGTTAAACCAGGAATTAAAGAAAATCCTTCAGATAAGAAAGGTTTATGTTTTGTATTGGATGAATCTGGTTCTACAATGGGTGCAATTGGTGAAATGAAATCAGCTATCCTAAAACTTATGGAGAAAAATGCAAAACAACTTAATGGTATTATGTATATTATTAAGTTTTCAAATGATGTACATTTATTTAAAGTAGATGTTAAAAAGAAAAAATATGGTCGAGTAACAAATATCCAAGAGTTTATTAAAACTGGTAAATCGGATATTAAATGTACTAAAAATGCATTGGAATTATTTAAATCTACTTATGGTGGTGGAACAAATTTAAATAGTAAAATTGCTAATATTGTTATTAAAATGAAAACACAATTAAATTTTAATACTGTTATATTTAGTGATACAGATATAGCATATGGTGATAATGCTCAAACACTTAAACGTATGTATAAACAATTAGGACCAAAAGCATTTGCTTTAATAGGTACTGATCTTGAAGATTATAAAGCTTTTGTTAAACTTTTAGGCGACAAAAAAAATATTACTCACTTTTAAAATATGCTTTCTAGATAAGAAAGCATATTATCCACGATATACACTTATCAGACTTTTTGTAAAATAGTTAATATTAATTTAAGTATTAATTTAATATAATAACTAAGAAAAGAAACAAGGAGTTTTAGTGGGTGCAATTTCAACACAAACAGAATCAAAAACAAAAACTAAAATCAAAAAACCTAGTAAATATGCTGTATATATATTGAATGATGATTATACACCATGGAATTTTGTAGTATCTACGCTTGTTAAAATATTTAATAAAAGTGAAGAAGAAGCAAATAATTTGACATCGAGTGTTCATAATTCTGGTGAAGGTTTATGTGGTATTTATACTAAAGAAATAGCAGAATCTAAGGTTGCAGCATCTACTGAATATGCTAAAATTAATAAACAACCTCTTAGAACAACAATGCGTATTGTTGAAGATTAAAAAGGAAAAAATCAATGATTAAATTATTAAGTGAAGAAGTAGAAAATATTATTAATGTTGCATGGGAAGATGCCGCTAAACGTAAACAGGAATATTTATTATTAGAAAATATTTTATTTAGTGCATTGGATAATAAAGAAGTTCAAGATATTATGCATGATTTGGATGTTGAATGGAAAGATTTAAAAGCTAAATTGGATTCTTTTTTAGAAACAGAAATTGAAAAAGTTGACAATGTACAACATCCTAAGCAAACGATAATGTTTAAGAAGATTCTTCAGCATTTGATATTTCATTCTCAAAATAGTGGTAAGATTGCTCAAGTCGAAGACCTACTTATTGCGATGTTTAATGAGCCAGAAACTACAGCCGTTTATCTTATGAGTGAATTCGGTATTGATGAATATGCTCTTAAAGAATTAGCAACAGAAATTCGTCATCCTGAAGATATGGATGAAGATGACGAAGATGAAGATGTAGTTCAACCACGTAATAGTAGATCTAAGAAGAAAAAGAAATCTGCATTAGAACAATATGCTATGAATATTACGGATATGGCAAAAGAAGGTAAAATCGACCCTGTTATTGGGAGAGATGAAGAGACAGATAGGGTTATTCAAATTCTTTGTAGAAAAAAGAAAAATAATCCACTACTTGTCGGTGAAGCTGGTGTTGGTAAAACAGCATGTGTTGAAAAATTAGCATTAGATATTGTGAATGATGATGTCCCTTCTCAAATAAAAGATTGGCAAATTTTTTCTATAGACATTACCGCTATGATTGCAGGAGCTAAATTTAGAGGTGATTTTGAAAAGAGATTACAAGATATTTTAACTGAGTTAGAAGAAAAAGATAAATGTATTGCATTTTTTGATGAATTCCATACAATGTTTGGTCTTGGAGCTAATAGTTCAAATCAATTAGATGCTACTAATATTCTTAAACCTGCTATGATGAATGGTAAAATTAAAATCATGGGTGCTACAACATATGAAGAAGCTAAGAATACTGTTGATAAAAATAAACCTATGGCTAGAAGATTTCAAAAAGTAGATATTTTAGAACCTGATGAGGAAACAACATTTAAAATTTTAAAAGGTTTAAAAAATACATTTGAAGAATATCATAATGTTAGTTACTCTGATAAGATTTTAAAACAGATAGTTTCATTAAGTGGTAAACATTTAGTAGACAATCATTTTCCAGATAAAGCGATAGATATTGTTGATGAAGTCGGCTCTGTTATAAAATTAGCTACTCAAACAGAAGAAAGAGTTGCAATCAAAGAAAAAGATATTACTGATTTAATTTCAAGTAAAGCAAGAGTACCAGTAACTATTGAAGATGGTGATGATAAATTAGGATTAGAAAATCTTGAAACTAATATCAAAGCTAAATTATATGGTCAGGATCATGCTGTATCAGAAATAGCCGAAAAAGTTATGTTAGCAAGAGCAGGATTAAATGAACCAGGGAAACCTATGGGAGCATTTATGCTTGCTGGTCCAAGTGGTGTAGGTAAAACAGAATTAGCAAGACAGTTGTCTGAACAATTAGGAAACCTTAAACTACTGCGTTATGATATGTCTGAATTTATGGAAGAAACTGGTGTAGCTAAACTTACAGGATCTGCTCAAGGGTATGTAGGATATGAAGAAGGAGGAAGATTGATTAATGATATTAAAAAGCATCCTCATTCTATTCTTTTATTGGATGAATTTGAAAAATCACATCCAAAAATTCAGAATACATTCCTTCAAATTTTAGAAGAAGCAGAATTATCTAGTTCTGATGGTACAAAAGCCGATTTTAGAAATGTATTTATTTTATTCACTACTAATGCGGGAAGTAAAGTTAGTAAAACTGTTGGTTTTGGTGGTAATGCAGGTAAATCAAAATCTATAGCAGCTATTGAAAAAGCATTTTCTCCTGAATTTAGAAATAGATTAGATGGTGTAATTCAATTCAATCCATTGGGTGATGAACAAGTATTTAAAGTAGCTGAAAAAATACTTAATGAGATAAGAGATCAACTTAAAACTAAAAATGTACAACTTACAGTTACAAAATCAGCAAAACAAGTTATGGCTGATAAAGGCTTTGATCCAACTATGGGTGCTCGTCCTATGAAGAGAGTTATTCAAGATCTTATTAAGAAACCAGTAGCAAAAGAAATAGTATTAGGTAAATTAAAAGATGGTGGTCGAGTTAAGGTTGATACTGATAAAGATGGTGAAATCATTTTAAAATTTACATCTCAAGAAGAATTAAATGTTAAAAAAGATAAAAAAGAGATTGTTTCTGATAAGGTGGAATAAATTATGCCATATTTAATTTTAATAATGATTGGACTGATAATCTTATGGTTATTGATTGGGTTTTCATTAAAGAGAAAAAAAGAAGTTACGTTCTCTGACGAATTTTATGATCAGGTTGATTATTTTAAGCTTGATGGTAATGAGGTTGTTGCTGTTATGATTAACAATGATAAAAAAATAGTATATAATAGTCGACGATCGAGTGCTGCTCAAGAATATTTTGATTCTATTCAAGAAAACTATAAGAAATGGTTGAGTAAAAATTCTAAATCTAAAGATAATTTAGATGGTGTAGTAAAATTTAGTTAGGTTTTGATAGTGGATTAACTCCACTATCAGAGAAATTACATATCTTCTTCAGTTTCTGCAAACTCAGAAATACCTTCAATATCAGCTAATGCTTTCTTTAGGAAATTCTTTTTATTTCCGGCAGCTCTTAAAAGTTTATCTTTTCCACCATGTGCTTTAACTAATAATTCCATATAATCAATAGTTTCTTTAGTTAAATTACCTTTTAATAATTTTCTAAATGCCATAATATCACCACTCATAAATGCACTAATAATTTGATTTCTAGCTTCAACAACTTTATCATCTTTTAAGTTACTTAATGCTTTTTTAGCTTGCATTTTTGAAACTTTACCTTTACCAGTAATTACTTTGAATGCTTTACTTCTATCTTTTTTATATTTTGTTGCGATTTTTTCTTTTGATGCTTCACTTAAAACTTCATCAGTCTCAACAGTATTTAACTTTTCAACTTCATTTAGAATGTCCATTAATTTCATATTCTAACTCCTATTAGGTATTATAATTTATTTTATTTATACTAAAAATTAAATTTAATATAGTTATTTGATGCAAAACTATAAAAAAATATAAATAAAAGAAAAAAGGAGGAATCATGCAATCATTAACATTTGAAATGATAGGAGCAAGACCACCGGTAGAACTACTAGATAGTGAAGAAGTTAGAGTACGTTTAAATAATATTGGGTATTTAGATCCATCTATTATTATACGTACGGATAATACTGTTGCTTTAAATATTGATAAAAATGTTTATACTATAACATCAAATTTGATTTTAGATTCCGAACAATTATTAGTTAATGGATCAACGATTTTATTGAGTAAAGATAATTTTGGTATTCAAGAATTATTAGTAAATGTAGAAACAAGTGCCGATCCAGGTTATATTGAAGTTATAAACTATGTATCTGATAATAAAATAATTACCTTAGATACGGATGAATATGATGGTAAAGAAGTTTTTATAAAATATTTAACGATTCGATAAAAAATACTTAATACCCCAAAAAAATTAATATATTGATATAAATATAAAGTGAGGAGAGATTATCTCCAACAAACTTTATAATTAAAAACACACGGGGGTTTTACATGACACATTTTATTCAATTGCCTAACAAAACGGTTTCTTTATTAGACCAAGAGTTGGCATTAAAAAATGGAAATATTGCGTTTGAATTTGGTGGTACTGAAAAAGTACTTGTTACTGAAGAAGCACTACAAACAGCAATAGCAGGGATGTCTGCACCGATTACTGTTGCAACTAAAGCCGATTTAGATGCATTGACAAATAATGATGTAATGACACATCAGAGAATTTTTGTACAAGATGATGGTGATGGTAAATGGGCATACTATATGATTACAGATGTTACAGGAACAGTCCCAGCATATATTAAGGTATCTGACGAAGATATTTTTGGGGCTTTATTTTCTGATGATGTAACAGCACAAATATCTAAAATCGGAGATTTAGCTAATTTAAATACTGGTATTTCTGTTAATTTGACAGATCCTACAACAATTATTGAAGCTATTAACGAAGTTTATGCTCAACATTTAGCTCTTAACACAAGAGTTGGTGATAATGCTGATTTAACTACTACTGAAAAGGGTACTATTGTAGGTGCTATCAATGAATTGGTTGTAAATATCTCTTCTAATGATGGTGATATTTTAACAATCCAAAACAATATTGGTGATTTAACTACTATCAACTTAACAGAAGCTGTTGATAAAGCTTCAATCGTTGCGGCAATCAACAAGGTTATTGCAGTTCAAAATACTAAATTAGATGCAGAAGATGTTGTTCCTATCATAGTTTCATATACAGGTCTTTTAACTGAATTAACAACAACTAACCAAAATTCTTTAGTAGAAGCAATTAATGAAATTGTTGCTGATGTTCAAGCTAATGAAGATGCTACAATTGCTGTTACTGGTGATTTAGCTAATTTAGTTACTACTGATAAAACTAATTTAGTTGCTGCAATTAATGAGGTTCAAGGAAATGTTGTTACTGAAACTAATAGAGCTACTGGAGCTGAAGCTACATTACAATCTAATATTGATGCTGAGGTTGCTAGAGCAACAACTGCTGAAAATACATTACAAACTAATTTAGATACTGAAGCTGCTACAAGAGCTGCTAATGATGGTGATTTAACTACTTTAACTACTGATGTTAAATCTAATTTAGTTAATGCTATTAATGAAGTTGATGCTAATACTGATGCAGAGGCTGCAAGAGCAATAGCTGCTGAAACACAATTAACAACTGATTTAAATAATGAAGTAACTGCAAGAACTGCTGCTGATACTGCGATTCAAGCTGAGTTAGATGCTACACAAGTTGCTGCTGGATTGGGTGAAGATGGAAGTTATACAGCTGATGCTACAACAAATTATATAGCGACTGCAACAACTTTAACTGGAGCTGATAAATTATTAGATGCACAAACTAAAGTAAATGCTGATGCAATCGCTGCTGAAACTACAAGAGCGACAACTGCTGAAACTACATTACAATCAAATATTGATACTGTATCTGCAGACTTAGCTACAGAAACAACCGATAGAATAACAGCTGATAATGCTTTAAGTGATAGAATCGATTCATTAGAATCTGATGTAGATGGCGCAACAGGTGATTTAGCCGATTTAACTACTGATGCAAAAGACACTTTAGTTGATGCAATCAATGAAGTTGATGCACATGCTGATAAAAATGCGGCTGATTTAGCTACTGAAACTACAAGAGCCACTGCTGCTGAAACAACTCTTCAAACTAACTTAGATAATGAAACTGCTAGAGCACAAGCTGCTGAAGCAACTTTAACAACTGATTTAGCAAATGAAGTAACTAGAGCAACAGCTGCTGAACAAGCTAATACTGATGCGATTACTACTGAAACTACAAGAGCCACTGCTGCTGAAACAACTCTTCAAACTAACTTAGATAATGAAACTGCTAGAGCACAAGCTGCTGAAGCTAATTTACAATCTAATATTGATGCTGAAGCTGCTACTAGAGCAACTAATGATGGTTCATTAACATTCGATGAAAGTTTAAATACTACTACTACTGTTGAAAATGAAGATGGTACAACTTCTGAAGTTGTAACAACTCCAAGTGATTTAACTGATGCTATTAATAAAGAAAATGCTAGAGCTAAAACTGTTGAAGCTGCTATTCAAGCTGATGTTGATGCTAATGAAGCTGCTATAACAGCAACTACTGATACATTAAGAAGTGATTTAGATGCTGAAATTGCTAGAGCTACTACTGCTGAGCAAACTTTAGATACTAAAATTGATACAGCTGTTTCTAACTTAGTTGATGGTGCTCCAGAATTATTAGATACTTTAAATGAACTGGCTCAAGCAATCAACAATGACGAAAATTTCTCTGTAACTGTTGCTAATGATATAGCTAACGCTAAATCTGAGTTAAGAGGTGCTGCATCTGAAGCTATGGATACAATGAAAGAAATTGAAGATGCTTTCAATGCTGAAAAAGCTGCAAGAGATGCAAGAGATGCTGAACAAGAACAAGCACTTACTGATGAAGTAACTAGAGCAACAACAGCAGAAGCTACATTACAAGCTAATATCGATGATTTAGCAGCAGAAGTAGAAAGTGGTAATGATGGATTACAAACTGAAGTAGATGCTATTGAAAGTAATGTTGGGTTAAACGCTGATGGTTCTTATACTGCAGATACAGCAACAAATTATATTGGTACTGCTTATTCAGTAAGAAATGAAACTAAATTATTAGATACACAAGTTAAAGCTAATGCTGATGCAATTACTGCTGAAACTACAAGAGCTACTGATGCTGAAGCAACTTTAACAAATGATTTAGCAAATGAAGTTACAAGAGCAACTACTGCTGAAACTACATTACAATCAAACATTGATACTGTTAGCGCAAATTTAGCTACTGAAACTACTGCTAGAACGGATGCAGATACAGTTCTTCAAACTAATATTGATTCTGAAGCTGCTACTAGATTAGCTGCTGATAATGCATTAGATGCTAGAATTACTACTGTTGAAGATCAAGTTAATGGAAATATTGGTGATTTAAATACATTAACTACTGATGATAAAACTAATTTAGTTGCTGCAATTAATGAAGTTGATGCTCATACAGACACAAATGCTGCAGGTTTAGCTACTGAAATTACAGCTAGACAAGACGCTATAACTAATGAAGCTACTTTAAGAGCTAATGCTGATACTCAATTAACTAATGATATAGCTGCTGAAACTACAAGAGCGACATCTGCTGAAGCGGCAAATACAGCGGCGATTGCGACTGAAACTACAAGAGCAACTACTGCTGAAGGTAATTTAGGTTTTAATGCTGTATTAACTGTTGATGATGGTGAAGGTGGTACTAGATTAGCTGGAAACTTAACTGAAGCAATTAATGCTGAAGTTGCTAGAGCAACTGCTGCTAATACAAATACTAATAACGATTTATCTGCTGAAATTACTAGAGCTACTGCTGCTGAAGCAACTCTACAAAGTAATATTGATAATGAAGCAACAAGAGCACAAGCTGCTGAAGCTACATTAACTAATGATTTAGCAAGCGAAGTAACTAGAGCTACTGCTGCTGAAGCAACTTTACAAACTAATTTAGATAATGAAACTACAAGAGCAACTACTGCTGAAAGCACACTTCAATCTAATATTGATGCAGAAGCATTAACTAGAAGTACTAATGATGGTTCATTAATTTTCAACTCGCCATTAGCAGATGCTACTAATTTAACAGATGCTATTAATGCTGAATTATTAAGAGCAACTACTGCTGAAGCTGCTAATACTACTGCTATCAATAATGAAAATACAAGAGCAACTGCTGCTGAGACTGTATTAACTGATAATTTAAATACAGAAATTGCTAGAGCTACAGCAGCAGAACAAGCTAATGCTGATGCAATCGCTGCTTTAGATGGTGCAACAGATGCAAAAATAGGAGATTTAACAACTCTTACTACTGATGCTCAAAATACTGTTGTTGCTGCTATTAATGAAGTTAATGCTGAAACTGATGCTAATACAAATCAAGTATCAGTTATTAAAGCATTTATTAATGATATGCTAAGTAAATCTGGAAAAACAGTTGATGCGATTGAGTTAGTTGCTAATACTGAGTATTCAATCGATATTTCTGATTTAGCTTCTACAAATGTTGCTGTAACAGTTTATTCTGTTAATGGTACCATTTTGAGTCAAGAATACGGTATGTTTATTGATATTGATACTGCTAATGCGATTGTAAAAATCACTTCTTCAATAGATGTTACTGTTAAAGCTGTTATTGCTTCTGATATTTCAGGATTAACAATAGCGTAAGCTTACTTTTTCTAACCGAGTAAAACTCGGTTAGAATTTTAAATTTAAAGGAAATAAATTAATGCAAGTTATAGAAGTAAAACAAACAGATATTATAAATGATATACCAAATAATGTTATAGTTTTTAATAAAGAAACTCAATCATATTTTAAAAAAGACCAGTCGGTTATATTGACTGATAATTTGACATTTAGAGATGCTATCTTGAATGAATATGCTAGCTGGGCAAGGTTTAGAGAAAAAGAGTTAGAGAGTGACTTTATTAAATACTATGATACCAATGATAAAGAAAAGATTCTGAATGTTTTTAATGAAGACGATAAAATTATAGCTTTAGCGGAAGCTAGAAAACTAGAATTTGATACCACCCACATTTATTCTAATATAAATGATGATATAAAAAATATATTTGAACAAAATAGACTAATAATTGATGATTTATACCTAACTCAATTTAATAAAGTAATATACGTAGATCAAACCATAGGTTTAGATACTAATGGTGGTAGTATCGATTATCCTGTAAAAACTATACGTAGAGCGGAATCAATGATTATTGAAAAAACCGCTATAGTTTTAATGCATGGTATCTATGATATAACAAAAGGTAATACTAGATCGAATAAAAGATATTGTATCTCTGGCTTAGCAAGTAATATTGATAGCAATAATAATATTTTATCAGTTGAATATATTAATATCGGTGCGATAGGTGATGTTATACTAATGGTTGATACAGATGGATTAGACTATGAATCAAGAGATTTATCGTTTGTTAATGGTATTATGAATGAAAATTCAAAAGCTATTGGTATTATATTTAAAATGCTTGATAAAAATAAAGAAAGCAACTATTCTGTAAGTATTGTGAGAAATTCAGAAGGATTTCAATTAATAGATTGTGTTTGTGATTTGGATGTTATGAATGGTAGTGTCGTGTATAATAAAACTGAGAATATCATTTCGGTAAAATTTATTAATACTATTATAAATTATAAAAAAGCCTTAAATGGTGAGCAATATGATAGACCATATAGAGGTATATATGAACTTGAAAATTCTTTTATTAATAATGATCTTAAAATAAAAATTGATACGTATGATTCAAAACCTATGGATATAAATGGTAATGTATCAATGCTACAAAATTTAAATTTACGCAATTTTTAAAAAAATACAATATATCAGTTTAAATAATTTTTTCTCTTTTTTGAATAAATAAATAGAAAGTTAATTATGTGAACAAATAGTTTACAATAAAGGGAGAGTAAAATTATGGCGATTTTAAAAAGAAGTAAACAATCGATTGTTGGATTAGATGTTCAATTAGCAAATATTGAAACAAATATAACTAATAATCTAACCAATCTTAATGCTGAAATTACAAGAGCACAAAATGCAGAAGGTGTAATAAACAATAATCTTAATAGTGTTACGGCTACAGTTAATATATTAAATGCTGATAGTACTACTGTGGGATCAGTTGATAAAAAAATAATCGACGCCACTTCAGAGTTAATGACCGCTACAAATACATATACTAAGGTGGAAGTTGATAATATTGTATCAACAAAACTTGATAGTTCATTGGTGTTAAGTACTGTTTCATCGGGTAATTTGATTGTAACCCAAACAGAATTAAATTTAAAAGCTAATTCGTCGGATGTTTATAGTAAATCTGAGATGGATACTAATTTAGATGGTAAAGCTGATGCATCATCAACTTATACGAAAACAGAAGTTGATAGTATAGCGGCTAATTTAGCTAATACATCTGATGTTTACACTAAAACAGAAACAGATAATCTAATTGCACCAAAAGCCAATTCATCCGATGTTTATACTAAAACAGAAGTTGATTCTAGTTTAGCTAATAAAGTAAATACCACCGATACTATAACTGCAATTTCATCAACAAATAAAATAGCGACTCAAACAGAATTAGATTTAAAAGCTAATTCATCCGATGTTTATACTAAACCGGAAGTTGATTCTAGTTTAAGTGGTAAGATTAATACTACTGATACAGTTACGGGGATATCATCTACTAATAAGGTAGTAACTGAAGCTGAACTTTCAACTAAAGCTAATACTACTGATGTTTACACCCAAACACAGATTAATGATGCTTTAGCATTGAAACTGAATTCGACAGATGGTGGAAAAATTGGACCTTCACTTAAAGTTGTTGATGAAACTAATATTGCAGATACAAAAATATTATCGTATGATGCAGCTAGTGGTAATATAGTATATGTTGATAAGCCATCTTCTGGTGATTCTATTGATGATGGTACTATAACTAGTACTACTACTTGGAGTTCATCAAAAATTAAAACAGAATTAGATTTAAAAGCAGATGCGGATAATGTTTATACTAAAACAGAAGTTGATACATCTATTTCTGCAGCAAGTCAAGGGATAAAATATGCTGTTGCTGATATAGATGCATTGAATGCTTTAACAGATATGGAACAAGATGATCAAGCATTGGTTGAATCGGATAGATATGTCTATAAATATGATGCTACAGATGGTTGGGTTCAATTCTATGCAATGGATGCTACACATAATCACGATGATTTATATTACACTAAATCAGAAGCCGATACATTTTTAGGAACAAAACTGAATTCGACAGATGGTGGAAAAATTGGACCCTCACTTAAAGTTGTTGATGAAACTAATATTGCAGATACAAAAATATTATCGTATGATGCAGCTAGTGGTAATATAGTATATGTTGATAAGCCGGCAGATGGTCTTCCAGGAGAGGATGGGGCTGATGGTACATTGGCTGATGATTCTGTTGTATCTACAAGCACTACATGGACATCTAGTAAAATTGATAGTGAATTAAGTTTAAAAGCTGATGCAGCAGAAACATATACTAAGACAGAAGTTGATGATATTGCTTTAACAAAGGTTAATGTAGGAGATGTATTAAGTGAAATTTCAACATCAAACAAAGTTGTTACTCAAACAGATATTGCAGGCAAAGCAGATGCAACAAATGTTTATACTACTTCAGAAATAGATTCATTAGCATTATCAAAAGTGAATACCAGCGATGTGTTATCATCTATTACTGATAGTAATAAAGTTGTTACTCAAACAGATATTGCAGGTAAAGCGGATGCAACAAACGTATATACTAAGTCGGAAAGCGATAGTAATTTATCATTAAAGGCTAATACATCAGATGTATATACAAAATCAGAAATAGATTCTAGTTTAGCTGGTAAATTAAATACTACGGATAGTGTTACTTCTGTTTCGGATACTAATAAATTAGTTACAGAATCAGAAATAACTAGTTTTGCTAATTCTGCGGATGTTTATACTAAATCAGAAGTTGATGCTATCGTTTTACCGAAATTTGATGATGCTGTAGCTTTAACTAGTGTTTCAACAAGTAATAAGTTAGTAACTGAAACGGAATTATCAACAAAAGTTAATACTACTGATATTAAAACATCAACATCGTCTACTAATAAAATTGTAACAGAATCAGATGTAACCGCTGCAATAGATGCAAATAATGCTACACTATCACAAGCCCCAATTATTGCTGTAGATAGACCTATATTATCTACACAATCTGCGAACGATCTTGATTATGTGTTTTCTTTCCCTTTAAGCAAAACACCACACGGTTTAATTGCAGTAAATGATGAAATTACTATTTATGATTATGATGGTTCTGGACAATCGATAGTATTTGAAAATGTTTCTCTTTTTTCTGATAAACATGGTGAAATCGCAGTAACGTTAGCAAGTACATCAGATGAAGATGATTATGCAGGAAAAACAATTAAAGTATGTTATTTAACAACTGAAACAACAGTTACTCCAGGAACAGATGAAGCGCACCCAATTATAATTAATACTAATGTTGAATTTGAATCACAAGGTTCGGGAACAACAAATTATTCGATTGATTTTTCACAAGGTAACTATTATATGGTACAATTTGACGTAACAGAAGATGCTGATGGTAATGGTACTGATTGGAATCCAAAAGTTTCAGTAGTATTAGATACTTCACATTCTGCTAATGGTGGATTTCATTCTTCTAATTCAACTGATTATGAAGCAAATCTTTATTTAAATGATGACGATTACGCTGCTTTAGATAAAAAATCTATTGCATGGCCAGGAACTAGTGATGAAGCTCAGTACATTCAGTATAATTGGACAATGGCTATTGAAGCAGATGCAAATGATTCTACAGGAAATATTTATATTTTATCATTCACTCAAGGTGATTCTGTTGGTGGTGGAGCACTATAATATAGATGAGAGATTATAAAATCTCTCTCTATTTTAGTATAAATAAAATAAAGGAGTTAACATGGCACGACAAAAAACTATAAAAGTTAAATCATCGTTTGAAAAACAAAATAAACATTCAGAATTTAAATTGGATTTTAATAAAACAAATAAATATAAAATTGTTTTTGAAGATGGTTACTATGCTACAATAACTGACCATACAGAGCATATTTTGAATGATGATGATGTCGAAGCTGTTTTATATTCTCCAGAAGGTAAGAAAAAACTAATAAATTGGGTGTCGGCAAAAGCTGATGAAGCTCAATTTATTGCATATAATTGGTTTATGCAAATTCAGTTATTAAAAAATAATATTTATTCATTAACATTTTATCGTGGTAAAAGTGTTGGTGGTGGTGTTTTATAAGGAGTTATAATGGCATTAATAAAAGAAGAATGGATTATACGGAAAACTTCGACTGTTAGTATTGATGCGGCTAATAGTTATATTCGAGATCAATTAGACAACAAACAGGATGCAGAGGAAAATATAAGTTCGTCTGGTGATTATATTGATAATTTTTTCGCAGATCTATTTGATTCGAGGGATGGGTCGTTATATCGTATTTATTCGGTTGGTGCAACAAATAATTCTGCCGTAATTGATGGAGACGCAGATAACGGAGATTCATATTTTAATGTTGTTTTGACAGCAGACGTAATTACAGAGATTGAAAACTCTGGAACTTTCTTAAAAACAAGCGACGCTTCAGTAACTTATGCTACTAAAGATGAAATCCCTGATTTAACAAATTATAGAGTGGAATCAGAGATTGTACAAATTGTAGATGATAAAATTGGTGCAATTCAAATAGATGAAGTTATAATAGGATAGAATAATGGCTATAAAAACAATTAATGGTATATTAAAATCAGATAGTGCTAAAACAGCTGATGAATTCAATTCAGATATTTTAAACGCGTGTAATAATGCAGAGAGTTTAGATACGGCTAATAACTATGTGGGTTTAGTATTTAATCTTAAAGATAAAAGAATAGATTTTGTTCCTAGTGATTCTGTTAGTACTGATTTTAGTGTTAATTCTACTACCATTGTGGATGGTAGTTCTGGTACAAATATAGAAGATGCTTATGTAAGAACGGAAGCTACACCAATTTCTGTTGGTGGTGTAACAACAGGAACAACGTTTGATGGAACAGTTGCAGATGCATTGGATAAAGTTTTATATCCATATGTTCAACCAACATTTTCTTCATTTTATTTATCATCACAACTTACATCATTAGAAGTAGGAGATAAAATTTCGGGTGGTAGTAGAACATTTACATGGGCTACAACTACTTCTGAAAATATATCAAGTAATTCAATTAAAATTACGTTGGATTCAACAATTTTATTAGAAAATGTTGCAGATAGTGGCTCTGCAACAATAGATATTGGTTCTGATATTATTAATACAAGTGCAACATCAAATTACTTCTATATTTATGCAACTGATACTCAAGGAGATACTATAAGTCGAATATTTGCAGTTTATTGGAAGTGGCGTTTATATTATGGTTCATCTGCATTAGAAGTAATTGATGAAAATAATGTAAAAACACTACAAAATAGCTTTTTATATACCACAGAGAATTACACTTATGCAACTCCAGCTGAAAATTTTAAATGGATTTGTTATCCAGTATCTTTTGGATTAGCTAGTAAATTTACAGATATTGATACTGGATTTAGTGTAGCTATGGAAAGTCCACAAACGGTATCAATAACGAATGATTTTGGTGTTACAACGGATTATTATTGTTATCGTACTACTAATAGTCTGACTGGCGCAGTTAATATCAAAATAGGTTAAAGGGGAGATATAATATGGCATCATATAGCGGTACAATAGTTTTATCTGGTATGATAAGTCCAACGGATACGTTAGACCAATATCCAACACATGAAGATATTTTAGGGAAAGGTGGTTATAGTACAGTATTAGATCTTACTGCTAGAGATAACATTACATCATTGCGACGTAAAAGTGGAATGATGGTATATGTTGAATCAGAAGATATGATTTATATATTAAAAGGGGGTATAGATAATACTAATTGGACTGAATTTAGTGCATCATCTACATCTTCAACCGATGAATTGTTGATTACTACTATACCAGTCACAAATATTATTAATACTATATTTTCAGGTGTGACAATACCGGATGGTGAAATATTATATGTGCGTGGTAATGAGGGAGAGATTGATACTACTATTTATTCTGGTACTTTATCGACAGTATTAATCAATAATAATTACAATGATTTTATTATTGTTTTTGATGGAACTAGTTCATCGGTTTATGTAAACAGTAAGGTCGATGAATCACATGTACAGATAGCAATTAATGAATATCCAAAAAATTATGATGTAATTGATTTAAGTGTAAATTCTATTTCAGCTAATATTACATCACTTTTATCTACTAGTTATACTGATGCAGTGCAGGTATTTTCTTATGAAGGTATAATCTCAACATTAGAACGAGAGGATAATAGTTTTACTGCTTTAAATAAGAATAAAGAATTTGTAGTTATGTATGATGGTCAGACTTTTTCAGCTTATAAAAAGCAGAAAGTTACTATTGCGGATCTACAAAATAAAAAAGTAATAATATAGAGAGGAAATATTAATGGGTTTGGTGAAAAAAAATAAATTACATAATCCTCAAATTATATCTGATACACCACCCGTATCAATTACTTCTGATGATATCGGTAGATTATGGGTTGATAAGACAACTAATACTATGTCGATTGCAATAGGTAGTAAAGTTGATGGATCTCCAGAATTACGAAATATTTTAGATTCAAACGATTTAACTAATATAGATGATAGTTTTTATAAAGGTATATCAGAAGAATTTGTTGATATAGTTTTACAAGTTTCTGGTGATAAACATTTCGATAACGGTTATGATTTTTTTAGTGATCCGGTTTTCTTAGAAAATTCAAATCAGGATTTAGATGATTATTATTCATTTTTTTATAAAGAAGTTGTAGACTCAACTTCAAATGGATATATACGTTCAATTTCAACCATAGATGGAGTAAAGCATGTTCGAGCTGCAAATGGAAATGATTCATATTTATATGATGATAATACTATAAGTCATGTTAAATATTCTAAAATTATATTAACATTAAAAGTTAAAGATGTAATAGGTATTACTTTTGATAATAAAGATATTTTAGAATCTGGATTTGAATTACAGTCAGATAAACAGACAATATTAATTTATGCAGATCCAGAAGGTTTTTTTATAAATAAAAGGGTTAAAGTGAAATATATAATATAAAAGGTTGTATTGTGAAAATTGAAAAAGATACCATAATGGGTCAAGTTCTTCATCAAGTTAATGAAGATAAAAAAAATGCAAATATTATTGAAAAAATACATAACCTTATTAATTCGATTGAAGAAGAAGAATATGAGTTTAATGATCAATTATGGACTTCATCAGATCTAATAGTTACAGATAAAAAAAATATAAGTTCTAATGATGAATTAATCATAATAACTGAATATGCTTATGAATTTAGTTGGTTGGTATATAAATTAAATGCAATATATTGTCCAAATAGAGTAACATCCAATAGATTATTTACTACTATCGGTTTTTTATTTGATATTTATATGGATAAATATGAGGACATTATGATTGTTCTTAAAATGGTTATATTGGTATCGCTAGTTTGGTTGCACCCAGACCATATAGGACAAGATAAATTTTTAGTACATCCGATTGATTTACCAAATTTTGGAAAGGAATTTTAAAATTTAGAAAAAATATAAATAAATTCTGGTTTCCAATTAAGAATACTTATTCTTTTAGTAATTTCAAAATCGCCAATTATATTTGTTAATACATCTATAGCATCTTGGTCTTCTCTAATATCATCATCAGTTACCTTATCAAAATCTATATAATCGATAATTTTATCAAATATACTTTCTGAATTATCTGCAGCTAAATTTAAAAGTATATTATATTTTTCATCTAATGGTAATGACTTCTCTATTTCTAATTCTTTAGATAATCCATTTATATCTATAAACTCTTTATAGACCATTAATAAATCTTTTGAGTCATCACTATATAGATTATCTTCTAAGTTTGATCTATGAAATTCTTTAGCTGTAGCCATCAACATATCGTAATTATATAATTCAAACAGTTCTCCATTTACTTCATATGTTACAGGGTCATCATAAGTAACATTTTCTTCTTTTATTTCATTGAATGGTACTAATGTGAATTGGCGTAAAGCCTCAGCCATCTGTAAATTATCAAATAATAAATTTGCTAATTCTAATGTTGCAGTCTCAATATCTAATGATTTAGACATTAACACATCTTCATTTATAGTATATTCAGACTGAAAAAACATATCTCGAGCAATAGTAAAATCTTCAATAATTTTACCTAAATTAGTATTCCATAATTCTAATCTATAACCTTTATAACGTAAAACCTCATCCTCAAATAATACATTTTTTAATTTTAAATACTCTAAATCAATTTCAATATTCATAACATCTCCAATTTATATAGTATATTTATAGATTTAAAAATAATTTTTCTAAAAAATGTAAAATAGTATATAATAAATGATATAAGGAAAATGAATGGCAGATAAAAATTATTCAGCTAGTGATATTAAAGTATTAAGTGATCGCGAACATGTTCGTTTAAGAACAGCAATTTACTTAGGTAGTACTGAGGAGACATCATATGAAGTGCCAATTTTTGAAAAAGATGATATAAAAATTAAGCAGAAATTTTTCATACCTGCAATTTATAAAGCATTTAATGAAATTTCAGATAATGCAATAGATGAATTGACTCAGCTTGCTAAAAAAGATAAAAAAATATCTTTTGCTCATGATACTATAAAAAATAGATTTAAAGTCTGTGATAATGGTCGAGGTGTACCTATTGATATGCACCCTCAAACTGGTAAATATACACCTGAAACCGTTTTTACAGAATTAAGATCTGGTAGAAACTTTGATGATGATGCTAAGGATTCTGGGGTAATTGGTACAAATGGGGTAGGTTCATCATGTGTTGCTATGTTATCTGAAGAGTTTTTAGTCCAAATTAAAAGAGATGGTAAGTTTTATGAACAAATGTATAGAGATGGTACAGCATCAATAGATGAACCAGCAATTAATAATTATAAAGGTAGAGATTCTGGAACGTGTATTGAATTTAAAATTGATACTGCATTACCTCAATTTACTACAACGAAAATGGATCCGGAACTAATTCAAAATAGAGTTGTTGAGATTGCACTTAATAATCCACAATTAGATTTATCATATGTTAGAAAACAGTTAGATGAAGATGGAGAAGAAGAACAAATTCAAGCACATTATGCTTTTAAAGGTGGTATGTTAGAATATGTCAAGCGTGTTTCTGAAAGATTTTTTGAATTTAAGTATGACCATGACGAATTTACAGCCAGATACTATGTAATTCTTGACAAATATCAAGGAATAGATGAAAAAATATTCGTATATGTTAATTCATCATTACTTTATGAAGGTGGTACAGCTGCACATATGTTTTTTAATACGTTCTTTTCTAGTGTGAATGATGGTTTAAAAAGAGAAATTAAAAAACGTAAAATTGATTTAAATAAAAATGATGTTAAACAAAACCTTTTAGTTGTTGCTGATGTTAAGATGAAAAATCCAAGATATGATAATCAATCAAAAACTAGATTAATTTCACAAGAGATTAAAAAACATATTGATAAAATGATTGGTGATCAAATTTCAAAATTTTTATCAATTAATAAACAATGGATAGAAGAAATTCTTGATAGAGCCGAATTTAGACAACGTATTGCTGATATGGCTGAAGTTAAGAAAAAACAAAAGAAGAAAAAAGGTAAATTGGCAAAACTAATCGATTGTTATACAAAGGATAGAAGCCAAGCAACAATCGCATTCTCAGAAGGAGATTGTATTGACTCTAACACTAAAATTCATTATGAAGGTGGCATTAAACCAATCAAAGATATTTTAGTTGGTGAAAAAGTTTTAACTCATGATGGTACTTATCAATTTGTTATTGCTAATAATTCAGTTGAGAAAGAAGAATATATTATTGAATTTGGAGATGAAAAAATATCATTTTCTAAAAACCATAAGCATCCTATTTTCAATACTGAAACTGGAGAGGTAGAGGTAATCGAAACTTATCTTATTAATCCAGAAGTACATAAATTACTTAGAAAGAAAGGGTTATAAAAACTCTTTCTCAACCATCTTAAACTCTCATATTATCTTTTCTAATAAACAATCTGAATTCTTTTTAATATATATTTAAGTTAAATTATAATATAATAATGATAAAGGGTTTTATTATGAAAAAAGAAATTATCATTGAACAATTAAAAAATATAAAAAAGTCAATTGAACAGTCCGCAAAAGAAGCTGAAAAAGGGTGGTCTAGAGCTTCATGTTATCCAGAAGAAAATGCATATTGTTCTGGTTTAGATAGAGGTATTGAAATATCCTTATATGCCATAGATGACCTTATTGATGAACTGAATGAGGACTATTAAATGAGTAAACAAATAATTCCATATGGCAATCCAAAAAAATATTTAATATACTCTAGTATTTCTGATGATATTATAGTGTATGATGCAACAGATGATGAAATTATTGAATATTTTGCACAAGAAGCTGCAGAAAGAGCTAGAGAACAAGCTATGAGTGTATTAGAAAAATTAGATAATGGCACAAAACCTTATTTTCAGTTTACAAAAACAATAGATGAAGTATTTGAGACTATTGAAATGATACATGGGAAACGAGTATTAAATGAAAGAAAAATAGAATTAGGACTTCAAGATGAAAAAGAATAGAGGAAATAAATCTAAAATAAAATTAGCCAAAGAGGCTAAATTTAAACCAAAAAGATGGCAAGATAGTCATAATAGTTCTAAACAATTATGTTTGGTGTGCTTTAAAGCATATAAAGATACCCCCATATGTTGTAATGTGCAAACCTATAATATTGGAACTAGAGCTAGACCTCCAAAAGTAAGAGCTTCAAAAAATGAATGGAAAAAATTTATTGATATGTTTATTCACGGTGGTAGAAGTAGAAATAAATTTCAACTTAAACAAGTTATAGAACTAAGAAAAAAATATAATCTTAGTACATTTGAAGATGAAAAACAATTAGAGAAATTGGAAAATTATATAGAAAATGATTTAATAACTTCTTTAGATATTAAACGACATGAAGCTATACATATTAAACCATCCCAAAGCTTTTTTGATGATATTATTGCAGCAGCCGAAAAATTTAAACAGCTCCATTTACGTACAGAAATAAATGGGCAACAAGTTTATGTTGTACCTATTTTAGCATCTGATGATTATAATCATTATTTACCATCTGATTCACAACATTTTAAGATAAAGAAGGCAAGAACGAGAGTAATTACATCTGAAAATGGTCGTAGAGAATTAAATTTACAAATTATGACGAATAATACAAAAGAATTAATACCGGTTAATTACAGACCTAATTCTAAATACGCTTATCGACAAAATTTCTTCATTTTTGAAGAAAAATTGAATGCTATAGCATTTCAACAAATATTTCTAGAAATGCTTTCAGAAATAAAAGAGACTAAAAATTTAGACTATTTTAAAGAATTATTATTGTATCAGGATATTGGTTTTGATAAAGTTTTAAAAAAAGCCCCAGAGTTATTAATTTAAATTTAAGTTGACTTAGTATAAAATATAGAAAAAAATAAAAGGTATATAAAATGCAATTAAGTAATACTATTAAACAACGATTTGTAAAAGATTGGAAATTACCCTTTCATGTAGTTCAGGAACCTATGTTCAGCTATATGATTAATGAGGTGGATACTCATTTTAAATCAAAAGATAAACTTAAACTGTTAGAAGATGTTGTCGACGCATTAGGTAGTGAAGAAGCATTTTTTTCTGAGTCAAATAGAGTAAAAAATGATATAATTCAAAATATACAATCTACTCCAGTTTATAAACAATTACAAGATGATAAACTTACTAAATATGATATAGAACCGAATGGTATTAAGCAGAAAGATATTTATACGATGGAGAATGTTAATAGAACATTTATTTCATTGGATTTAGTTAAAGCTAACTTTAATGTTATGAAAATGTATGATAGTTCTTTAACGTTAGGGTATCAAACTTATGATGAATTAGTATCTAGTGTAACTGATTTTGACTATTTTAAAAAGTCTAAGTATTTACGCCAAGTAATATTTGGTAATATGTTGCCTAAAAAACAACAAAAATTACAAAAATGGGTTATGAGACAACTTGTCGAAATGCTAAATAAAGATATAGGTATTGATATGAATGATTTTGTATCAGCTAGTGCCGATGAAGTATTATTTGCTATTGATCCAAAAGATGCCGATAAATTTGTTGGTATGATTGAAAGAAAATTAAAAAGTAATGATAATACATCGGATTTTGCAGCATGGGTTCGAGTTGAGGCTTTCACATTAAAATCAATAGGTAATAAGAAATTTTTTGTTAAAGAGTTTTTAGATAGTACTATTGAATTTAAGGGTATCCCAAGTTTTTTATTTATGCAAGTGTATAAACGATTTGTAAATAAAGAAGTTATAAAAATGGATAAAATGTTTTTTCACGAAGGTTATTTAGCTAGCTTTGAACAGGGAGTTTTTGATGAATCTAGTTAAGTTTGGTAGTTTTTTTGGGTTTCAACATAAATTTTGGGAATTACAAGTCTGTAATACTATGGAAACATCATGGTTTAAAGTTTCGATAGATTGGACTAGAAAAGTAGATCACGCCGGTTTTTATTTTGTATTTGAATGTTATCATTTTTTTATAAATTTTATGATTTATGATTCAAGACATTGGGATTATGATACTGATGATTATTTATAGTATTAAAGTACGTTTAACTTATATAGATGAAGAAGAAGTTACAAATATTAAAATATGTACTGAAGAAATGGATGAGTATCCTACAAATTATGTTGATTATACTACTGAAGGTAAAGTAGATTATGATACATATGAATATAACCATTTTGCTATAAATCAATATGAACTATATAAGAAAATTTTAACGTATAAGAAATATAATTTAGAGCATTATCTATTATATAGTCCTAATCAATATTTAAAAGGATTATTCACTCAGAATCATATAGAAACATATCCAGAATTATATATTTAGTAATTTTTTCTTTAATCTATATAAATAAAAGAAAAAGAAGGAATTAAAAATGAAATTATCGGATATGCTAAATAACTCTGAAGAAATGGTTGAAGCTTGTAAAAAGAAAAAGAAAAAAGTTTTAAAAGAAGAAGATATGGTTATTTGTGCTAAATGTGGAGAAGAGTATAGTACGTCAGAGGATAAATGTCCAAAATGTGGTTCAATAGAAACAAAAGCAATTATGAAAGAATCGGTTGAAACATTAGTTGAAACTGAAAATGCGGCTGAAAAAGCAGAGATGGATTATTTACTTAAATTATCTGGGATTTAGTAATGAATTTACGAGATATAAATGAAAGTATTATTAATTTATTAGAAGCTCCAACACATTTATTACGATTAAAACGTAATAAAAAGAAAATTATGAAAGGTACAGTTGAAACGATTGATGCTTTTCTAGATGGTAAAGATATGTCAAAATATGAGATTATCTCATTAGATAATTTAGATGAAGAGAATGGGAGATAATTACTCCCATTTACCACTATTGATTTTAGCTTCTAAATTCTTAAATTGGTTTTTCTTAGCATCATTAACTATTAAGTCCAAATAAGTTTCTGGTATTTCTTTATATATAGAATATGCTAACCATTGCATTTGATAGTATGCAGCACCACTTAATCTTAAATCAAAGAAATTCTTTAAACTTCTTAAATTAATACTAAACATTAAATCTACACTAAATGTATCCGCTATTACAGTACCTTTTACAACGTCACCAACATTTCTCTTAGCTTTAGAAGAAAGTAATTTAAAACATTCATCTTCATTACCTTCAAAATTATTAAATTGATCTATTAATGATTTAGCAATGGTAAGTGAAATAAATTTTTCTTCGCCTAATATAATATATTGGTGTTGTAATTTATTGAAAATAGTTCCAAATTCAATTGCATTATAATCTATATCGTCTGTTACTAAAAGACCTTTAAATCGGTTCATTCTATTTATAAAGCCACTCGCACCAAGATTGTATTTCATAACTACTAGAAACGTATTAACTAAATCGCTAAGAGTGTATCTAGTTGATTGAACTGAAAATGATGCTATTCTATGTCTAGCTAATTCTTGCAAAACACCTCTTGAAGTGTTTTTAATATTGAAATTTAGTACTACATGTTCTAATGTACTCTCATGAAAATAAGTATGTGAAAGGTCGTATAATAATTTACTTCCTTTCTCATTAACGTTTTTTTCTAAAGTTGAAAGAGTATCATTATTTTTAATATAATGGTTTTCTAATTCATCTTCTAAAGTTAGAATCTCCTGATGTTCTGATTTATCAAAACTATTATAACAAGTTCTCGCTCCAAATTCACTTACAAAGAGTGGTGTAGCGTGTAAGAGAGTAGCTCTAGGTAAACTATAATTTATACCGTATGCTGTGATTTGACTCATATATTATTCCTTTATTTTTTTATATATAATTATACAAAAATAAAAGTGAGATTAAAGGTTAATTAAGTTTTGATTTAATATAATAATAAAAAAGTTTAGGAATTTAATATATGAGTAATTTATTTCAAACCCTAGAACAGTTATCATCTGATCTTATGGAAAAATCAAAAAATGCTAGAACAAAAGCTGCAAAATTAGCCTATGAAGATTCTGCTATGTTATTATTAAATGAGATTAATAGGTTGAATAAGGAAATTGAAGAAGACCAAAAAGCTAAAATAGAAGCTCAAATGAAAAAATTTGATATTCATCATCAAGATTATACAACACTTTTATCGAGAGGCCATATTGGCATCCCCAGTAATATTCATGCTGAAATTTCATCATTTACGGTGGGACAAAAGAAAGCAGGAGAAGTTTTTCAAAATTTAAGTGAAGATTATAAACATGATGTACTAAATCATTTAGCCGCAGATAAAGAAATGATTGAACAATTAGTAGCATACCGTCATAATTATCATTATATTACTCACACAAAAGGTCATGATGGTATTGATGAAGATAATAATGTATATGAAGTTAAAAATAGAAAATATGTTTATAAAAAAGATAAACGTGCAAATTGTGATCTTATTTTTGATAGAATTTCAAAAGCTACTGAAAGAAAATTTCGAGAAGGGCGCCCAACAATTATAATGAATATGACTGATGGTGCAAAATTATTATTAGAAATGAAAATACGTTTTTCAGACGAATTATTAGATCTTTATAGTGAAAAAGTTGAAGCATTAAAATCATCAAAAACATCTGGATTTGCAATTCCATTTAGTGAATATAAAGATTATATTGAAGAAATAACTTATGTGTGTAATGATATTGACCAATACCATATACAAAAACAGGTATTGGATTATATAACTTTATCTTAAGCGTTTTTAAGTCGACCAGAACCAGGTTTCATAATACCATTAGAAACAGCTACTCCAATCACAGCCTTTTTATTTTGGGGTATTTTTGTAAGAAAACTAAATTTTTCTTTAAGAGTTTTTTTAAGTGCATCAATTAAATTAGTTAGTGTTTTCACTAGATTATAATTGTGTAAAAGAATAATAATTGTTATTAAAGCCATTAGAATATGATTGCCTGTTATTTGTTCACCCAATATAGTAAATTCACCGAATGGTCTTTGATCTCTTAACCAAGGACATTGTGGTGGGCAGGTTGTAATATCTTTTGGGTGTTTAATACCTAGATAATACCAAAATAAAGTAGGACCATATGCACTACTGAACCAATCATTTAAACTATATTTGCCTGCCATAGTTACTAAAACTGCAGTAAAATCAAAATCATATTTTGGGTCACCAATAAAAAACATTTGTGTCCATATATGATATGCCATTTTTGCGAGATAATATCCTAGAACCATCTTTAAACCTCTTACGGCATAAGATAATGGTTTTTTAAGATTATCTGGAATTTTATAGCCTAATATTTCATCTTTTGTACCAGCTTCAAGTTCAGATAAAAAAGTATTAAATTCATCTATTTTTCTATCCCAATTTTTAATAAAAGCTAATTCTGTAAATGGTTTGAACATTTTTGCTTGAACCCCAGCTAATTTTTCCGACATTTTTATTGCTCCGGCTTCAACCATCTTTTTAAGTTTATTTGCAAACGATTTCATGGCTTTCATAAAACCTTCATTTCTAAAGATCCCTACTAATTCTTTCCATCCATTTTTAAGGTTTTTAACAACTAGTTTAAACATTCCGACTGCCCATTTCCAACCTGCTGCTATCTTTTGTAATATATTATCAACAGATAGATTGCTTAGATCGACTGCTATTTGTTTAAGGGTATCTAGATTTTTTTTAATATCGGTTTTTAAATTTTGTAATAATGATTTTGAAGCTGCATCTAAATCTTCTAATCTTTTAGATTTTTCATTAAATAGAGCAAGTTTTTCTTTTATTGTATTAATTGTTATTGCGTATGCATCTGCCTCTTCATTATCTTTTTGTGTTAGTGCTTCTTTTTCTAAGGTATCAATCTCTTTAGTTAAACTTTCAAGTTCTTTTATTAAATTATTTTTTTCTTTTTCTTCCTCAGGAGTTAATTCTCTTGAACCAACTATACTATCCATAGCTCTTTTTGCCAATTCTTTAGCATTATCTAAAAATCCCTCATTTAAAGCTTCATTTAATAGACTATTATTTGATGACACATCTATTAACATCTCATTTAATGTCGGGTCTGTTTGAATTGTGTCTTTAATTTTTTTATCTAACTTATTAATAAATTTCTCAAATACTTTATCATTATTCAAACGTCCTTCATCATAATAATTAATTTCATTTGAAATATGTTCAACAATGGTTTTAAAAAAAATATCATTTAATGATTCATAATATCTGTTAGATTCAAGGGTTTCATATATTAATGATAGTTTGTTATTTTCGGGTTGAGAAATTTTATATGGTACTAATGCATTAGCAATTCTTGCTATTTCAATAGCATCTTTATCAATATAATCATCTACTTTTAATTCAATCAAATAAGTTTCAACTTCGGAACCCACATTAATAATGTCTGCTTCATTAAAAATATCCGTGAATGATTTTATTTTTGTCATAGAAGATTCCTTTTTCTTTTTATTTATTCAAAAAAATGTAAAATTAGTATATAATTAGAATAAAGAGAGTTTTAAAATGAGAACAGATATTACACATTCATTTGAGGATTTTGAACGCATAGCAGAAGATTATTTTGAATTAATCCCTCCTGATACCGATTCATTTGATTTAGAATTATGTACGTTTTGGGAGTATGAGGAATGGGATAAATTATTGATTTTTCATTTTGATAATGAAATGGATTTAAATTTTTTCTATGATAAATTAATTGAATGTCCAAAGTATGAAGAATCTTTTGATATAGAAGATCATTTTGAAGGTGTAAATAGAAAAGTATTAACAATCACAATTGAATCAAAAAGTACAGGATTATAAATGAAATTAAATAAATTATATGAAAAAATTTCGGGGTTAATAGCGTTAGAATTATATGATAGCAAAACTAGTAAAGAAGCAGTCGAGCAAGAATTTTCTAAAGAGTTTTTATTTTTAAATAATATGAATAAAGATCTATTTAAAGATTTATCTGATGATGAACAGTTTCAAGTTTTACGAATATATGATGTTCACTTTAGAATTGGTGCACCGATGATCACAGATGCAGAATATGATTTATATGATTCTATATATAAACAAGAAACAAATGATACTACTCCAATTATGTTTGAACCTAGTGTACAAGCTTGGGAGAAGGAAAAACATACTATTGTTATGGGTTCATTGAGTAAATGCAATACTTTAGAAGAAGTAGAGAAATGGAATAATAAGCCTAATATTATTGCTAGTCATAAAGTTATATCTGAAAAACTAGATGGGATTTCTTTAGAATTGATATACGAGAAAGGTGTATTTAAAAAAGCTATTACTAGAGGAGATGGTAAAGTCGGTGAGAATATAACTGAAAATGCTATTTATTTTGATGGTGTTGTAAAAGAATTAGGAGAAAAGCTAGATTGTGCTGTAAGAGGCGAGGTTATGATTTTAAAGGATAACCTTAATAGTATTAATACTATTCTTTTAAGAGAAGGAAAGGATGCATTAAAGAATACTAGAAATGGTGTTGCCGGTCAAGCAACTAAATTTAAAGATAGAAATGAGGAAATATTATCTCTTATAACCTTTATTGCATATGAAATTCAAATTTTTAATATTTCTCATACAGGTGAAAATGTTCTTTAAGTTCTTTTAAATATACTTTCTTTCGGGTCATAACCTACGGTGGAATCATTAATCCATTGTTGGTCTGTAGCTAATCTTAATTCTAAAATTTCTGTGGTTTCAAATTCTAGATATAATAATTCCATTACAATTATAACTTCTTGTTCTAGATTACCATGTGGATATGCTTCAATTCTAAGAACTTGTACTCTAGGTTCATATTTTTCAATAACTGTCTGAATTTCAGTTTTAGCTATATTACGAATTCTATTAATATTTTGTTCATGAATTAATCTATGAAGATTGGTACCATATTCTGGATCATAAACTCTTGAACCTTTTTCTGTTTTTAAAATATTTAAAATGGATCGTTTTATTAATTCTCTATCATGATCTACAAATCCATCAATACTAGATCCCTCAATAGGGAATAGTCTAAACATGCCTGTATATGTGCTCATTTTAATATCCTAATGCTTTTCTTACTGAATTCATAGAAGGTATTTTTAATTTTCTACCAAAGTAGAATCCTGTAAACGGATCTGTTATTCCATTTCGTTCGGCAATAATCCACCAAAATTTTGAATTACCATAGAATTTATATGATATTGCATCAGGTCTATTAGTGTATTTTGCATGGTCAATAGTCCATACATCATCATCTAATTCTGCAATACTTAAATCGACTCTATGTTCCCATGTTTTACTTTTTGTTCCTGGTAACATATATGAAAATCTATTAACATCTCTTTTTGATGTATCTTGAACTTTGAACCATTCTTGTTCTTGTTGAGGTACACTAGATCTGCTATCGTCGTATGGTCTTATAGGCATATCAAACTCCATTTAGTTATTTACTTATTTATTCAGTAAAATGTAAAATATTTGTATAAAGGGGAAAATCATATGCAAGACTATTTAAAAAATGTTTATAGAATACATATTGTTGATAGTCATTCATTACCGATCAATTTAATATTAGAGGAAGTTTATCATTTATACGATACAACTGAAAGTGGTTATGATGGATGGTCAAGTAATGACAAGTCAAAAAAATCATTAATTATTAGTCATCGTAATTGGGCTAATATAGCATTAATATCAAATCCAAAAAATAGATCTATATCTGAATTAATAGGGTATGGTGCTGAATTGGTTGAAAAATCTTTAGTTTATGACACGATAACAGATGCAACAATACAGATGGCTTTTATAGCTACAAAATTTGATGTAGGTGCAGATAAAATATATGATGTTACTAATAATATTTTAAGTGCATCGGCTTATAAACAATTACTAAAAATATTTTATAATGATTTTCCTGAAAAAATTATTTAAGGATGAAAAATGATAAGAATTGCGTTATTGGGTGCACCTGGATGTGGGAAATCGACATTAGCAGCATATGTTTTTGCTATGTTAAAAGATGAAGGATTAGATGGAGATCTCGTTCAAGAATATATTAGAGAACATATTAATAAGCATAAAAAAGTACCATCGATTACATTTCAATCAATAGTTTATGAGCGTCAATTAGAAAAAGAAAAGATACTGCCAAAAAACTTAGATTTCTTTGTAACAGATAGTCCTCATATTTTATCGTATGTTTATGCTGCAATGTATATAGATTATAATGATATTGATCAGGTAGAATTATTAGCGGATTTATATTTTAAATTTTTAAAAGAGAGTAGAACCGCTTATGATTTAGTTTATGTCTTGGAGCATAATCATAAACCTAATATGGAAGATGGAGTACGATACCAATCTAAACAAGAGATGAAAATTCTTAAAAAAGGTATTCCACATTTTTTAGATATGCATAAAGTTAATTATAAAGTGTTAGATAAAGAATTGTCTACAAAAGATAGAGCTAAAAAAATAGTTAAAGATGTTAAAAAAATGCTAAAAAGTAATAAATAATACTAAAATAGTAAAGGAACATAAAAGTATGAAATTAGAGCAATATATGTTTACGGAAGAAGAATATACGCAATTAGTTACAATTTTTGAAATGCAAGAAATTTTAAGAAGACCAGAATTATTAGACGAAGGATTTATTTTAGAAGAAGGAATAACCGATACTTTTAAAAATATGATGGATACAGTTTATAAGCATTCTAATACAATTAAAAAACATGCTCATGGTGGTTTAATTTCACAAATTAAAAAAGCGACTACAAATGGATGGAAATTTTTAAAAGCTGTAGTTCAATTTTATAATAAAAAGATTACAGAAGATGAATTTAAAGCTGTATGGGAGGAATTAAAACCATCACAAAAAGAAATAATGGATTTTCTTATTAATTTAGATATGGTAACACTTCATTTAATTACCGGACCTTTACATATGATTGGAGCAATAACAGGAATTCATTTAGATCATATAGTAGCTGAAAGATTAAAAAAATCTGGAATAGAAACAGATTCTGAAGTTGGTTTGATAACAAATATTTATAATATTGCTAAACAATTAAAAGATCGCGTTACTACAATTCTAGATGGTGAAGCAAAAGAGAAAGCTGTGGCTGCTGTAACTAATTTAGCTGCAGCACTACCAGGACCAACTCCGGAGGAATTTGGAGTTGCTTCATAATTTATATTTTTTGTATAATTATATAAAACCAATGAAGGAATATTAATGTCTAAAAATTTTGAAATAAATTTAACACCGCAGCATGAAGAATGGATTAAGCTAATCCCAAATGCATCAAAAAATATGGATATTGTATTTAATAAACTTATTGAATATTCAATAAACGATAATATTTTATTAGAGATTATTTCGCAAACTTTAACGGTTGCGGATTTACAAAAATTCAAAAATAGTTATTCAAAAATGCAATCAAAAAGAGCTTCGTTTATAGATGATTTAGAAATTACTAAAAAGTCTATGAAGCATATCGAAATAGTAGATGAACCAAAAATTATTGAAGATTTAGAACCTATAAAAAAAGAAACTAAAATATCACAAAAACCAAAACAGTCTAAAAAAGTTTCTCATGGTTTTGATGAAGATACATTTTAAAGGAAAAATATGAAATTGTTATTAACTGATAAATTAACAAATGAAGAATTAATTGAACTAAAAAAAAGAGTATCCATTATGATGGGAGAAATGTTTATGGAGGGTATCACTACTGGTAGAGAGTTATATACTGATGATCTCCATCCAGATACAGAACGTTTGATAAAAAATAGAATTGATGATATTTCTAAATATATTTTGGATGATGTTATATGGACAAGAAAACCAAATGAAGATAATCCAGATTTAGATGAAATTGAAAAGTCTGGACCAGATCAACAAAATATTAAAGAGGTTTAAGCCTCTTTAACTTTGTCCATGTATTTAAATATTAAATCTGCACGAGATTTTTCTAATTCTTTATATCGCTCTTGAAAATTAATTTTTTCAATATCTTCAAAATCAACATTTTCCATATTTTCTTTTAACTCTTGTGTAGTAATAAGATAAGCAACAGCAAATTTTGTAGCATCTTCTATATTTTTTGATACTGCCCACGAAGCTATAGTTAATGAGGATTCACCAGAAAATTCTAAATATGTTTTTTCTTCATTAAAGTATCGCTCAAAAGTTCTTTTAATAATTAATATTTCATTTTTTGAATTCCACCTACCATTATCAAGGATATAAATATCATCACCATGCTTAAACATTATTATCCCCAATTACGGTAACTACAACACCATCTTTTACAGTAACTTTATGATTGTTTATAGAAAATGTGCCGTTTCCAATCAATTTAATTTCATCTAACTTATTTGATGGAATAATCTTATTCTGTAATTCATTTAGATCAATTCCTAGTACTCGTTCTATATAACGTAACATAGCATGTTCACTAATTACTATATTTGATGGAGTCTTCTTTTTAAGTTTTTCTATTGCGCTTTGTAAATAGTCGATTTTTTTCTTCATAGCAGCAGATTCTTTTTGTTTCTCAGCAATTTCGATGTTTAATGTTTTTCTTTCTGCTTGAAGTTTATTTCGTCTAGTTTCAAGACCTTTCAGTTCGGCTGAATTTTTTATTGACATGTTTTAACATCTCCTAATAATGATGAAATTTTTATTGGTGAAAGGCTAGTACAATGTTCTAACGATACATTAATACTATTTGAAAAAATACTATTTTTTGTATGTGTATGTCCATGTATATTGATTTCGCCCGATACATCTGTAAAAATTTCTTCTAATAAATCTGTTATCTTCCCATATTTTTTCACATCCCACTCATTATTATTAAAAATAGGATAATGTGAAAATAATACTGTTTTGTTATCAATTTCAATAAATAAACCGTTCCAATATCTATCGATTTTTGGAGTTAGATCAAAGGTATTATTACCTATAACTATTTTTATATTTTCAATAACATCTTTCCAACCAGCTTCAATATATGTTCTTGCATTTTTTAAATCGTGATTTCCTCTTATAAGTATTTTATTACCGTTTAATCTTTTAGTTATTTCATCAATTCCTCTAAATGCAAAATCCCCAAGATGTAATACGGTGTCATTTACACCTATATTATTATTCCATTTTTCAACTAACATTTCATCATGATAAGGTATTAAAAATTTTGCTAGTTTAGTCATACGTTCATTATTTCTTTGTTCATCGATAGGTATTGAGTTGATAAGAGATAAGAGTTCAGTACTTTCTGAAATAATATCGGTATTATAGTCTAATAGATATTCTAAACGTATAGGTTCAAATATAAGTACTCTCCAATGACCGAAATGAGTATCGGATATAATCCAATTATCGTCATTGATTGTTGTAGATAAATCAATCATAATTTTCCTTTAAATATTTGGAATATAATACCAAATACAAACTTAAATTATGATTAATTATAATTAAATGAGATTTTCTAAATAATCTAAAGCTTCGTCTTTTGATAAAATGATATGTTCGGCAGCAAAGATCATATTTCCAACGTCGTCTTTTGTTGCTCTATACAAGTCTGCCATTTCATCATTATTAGGTATTCTTATTGCTGCTAATGCTGCAAAATAAAAATCATCTATTTCATCATCATCACTAGGAATATATAGTAGAATTATATATGGCGCAATAGAATCATATTCTTCAATGGCATCTATTAACATCTCTATTTGTGCTTCAAACATATACTTGCTCCTTATTATCTTAATTATACAAAAATTAGATTATACTTTTTTTAATCTTTATCTAAGATTATTTATTATATAATTAATGAAAAAAAGGATTTTCTAATATTGTTTAAGATAAGTAATGAAGAACTTATTATTGGTGATGGTATATGGGTCTTTAAACTAGATTTATTGGCTACATCAGTTTTAGAAATAACTCACCCTAAATACTATATTTATAAAGGCAAATATTCGGATGATATGACAGAGTATATTTTACTTACTAATAATGGTTATGAGCTAAAAATACCGGTCACTATATATTTTACTCATTTAGAAACAGGCAATTATATTTTAAGATCGTCAAGACAGGATATTATCTATATTCTCAAAAATATATTAAAAAATACAACTTGTGATATGAGTTGTAGATTCTTAACTAGAGAATATTTGAAAACAATAGAAAAGGATTTTCCAGAATGGCTGGTTTAATTGTTGAAGAATCTGGTTTAACTCCAGATAATCTACCATATTATATTATTGTTGATGAAACTTTAGGTACACGTAATGGTTATGTTGGTGTTTTTAAAAATCATCCATATTATAAAAAGCACTATACTCATGGATTGTTAGAAATTGAAGATTACGAACAATCGATCGAATATAACATATCTGTTCATGGTGGAATAACATATAGTGGATTTTTACAGACTGAAATAATCGGTGCGGATAATCCTTATTATTTTGGATTTGATTGTGGTCATTTAGGAGATGGAAAGATTTCTCCGGATGATATGGATTTAATTATTGCTGATACAAAACTAGATGATAAAACCAAACAAAGATTGAAGAATAGCTATAGATCTACACATTCGCTATTTGCTAAGTATGGTGTTCTGAATTTTAATAGTCCAAATGAAAAAGTTCGTAGTAAAGAATATGTCCGAGAAGAATGTTTTAAATTGAGTTCTCAGTTAATAAAATTGGAGGATATATAATGTTATTTGATTTTGAAAGGCCTTTATATACAAGACAAGATTTAACTGAATATAATATTGATAGAAATAAGTTTTATTATATCGGATTTAAAAGTGGAAATCAGATTAAATCAAGACCGATAAAAATATTAGATATATATACTGTTCGATCAACTTCCACCGGCTCTAAATATTTACGTACAGACGTAAAGTGGAAATATATTTTTGAGGTTGAATCTAAATTTAATAGGAAAATTAGAAAATTGGATTTTTGGAAGAAAATATTTGGATCTAAAAAAATATTAGATAAACCTATTACGGAAAAATATGAAATTATTTTTCAAGAAGATTATGATATGATTAACTTTTATTTGCTTGCTGAAACTCCGGAAGAAGCGGAAGTAAAATGTTTGTTGCAATTAGAGAGAAATAATAAATTATATAATATATCTAAAAAAATAGTTATGGAATATAAGGAATTATATCCTAATATTTTTTTAAAGGTATTAGATCAAAAATATGATAAATTATGTAATGATACCAATTATTACAGCTTTTTCAATATTTTAGATGATACAAGGAATAAACATGGCTAGTTTTTTTTCAAAGTCTAACCCTAATATTTTTACATCAAAAAATACTTTTGTACATACATTAGTTTCAGAGGTCAGAGCAAACGGTAGTATTGATTTTTGGGTATTAAATAAACAACATTTAGAAATTTATAAATTTAGAGTTATACAAATATCAGATTTTGATATAACCATTGATTTGATTAATGATTTAGCTAATGAATTTATAATGAATACAACATTTGTAATTCATATGAAAAATAAAATTGTAGAGTTGATGGATGAAATACCGGGAAAAGTATATTTAAAACGATTAGATTGTTATCGAGATTTATATAGTGGTTTGAATGAAAAACTCAAAAGAGTAAAAAGTGATGATTTACGAATAGAATTAGAAGAAAAAGTAGATTACATTGAATCTACTTTTCCAGAATTATTAATTTGATTAACGTCTTTTTTTCTTTTTAATACAACTCATAGTTTTAAAAGAGAATGTTTTGCCTTTACCAGCACATCTTTTAATTTTTGTTGCATATTTTTTTCTTTTTTTAGCCATTATTTTTCTAGATTTTTTACCTGCCACACTTCGTGCATATTTCTTAGCAGCCATACGTTTTTTCATGGATGATTTTTTAAGCATTAATCCTTCAGTTAGTCCTTCATCTTCTATATAATCTAGCAACATTTGCCCTTTATCTGATTTTTTAAATGCTTCTGGATTTTCCATATAATCATCCCATAACATTTCAACTTCATCATCAATATATGTTGATCCATAACATGATTTAAAATCGTCAAATGTTATAGCTTCTGCGATTAGGTTTTCATTGATAACTTTGCTTGATCCCCATCCATCGTGAGTAAAACCATATTCATTGCTTAGTTTATCAGCGATAAAATCATCAATATCATCTTCAGACATGCCCTCTAATTCAACATCATCAATTTTTAATGTGACTGTTGTCGGAAGATCGGCTATATCTTCTTCATCATCAGCATCCCACTTAACACCACTAATAATAATTTTAGCTTCAGCTAAATTTTCATCATCTAAAATTGAATTAAAAATATATTCTATATCTTCTGACAAAATATCTAATTCATTATAAGTTATAGCATTATTCTCAACCATTTCAATAATGCTTTCTATCGCCATGACATAATTTTCTGACGTATTATTATCAGAAGTATTATTTAACATTTCTGATAATAATGCCATTATCTTCTCTCCATTGGTCTTGCACAACCACCTTTTCTTTTAGAATAAACCATACCTTTTTTCTTACAAGCTTCTTTTTTCTTTTTAAGTTTTTTATCTTTAAGTTTTCTTTTCTTAGCAGCCATTTTAAGTTTAGCTTTATTTTTCATTCTGTATTTTCTAGCAGCCATTTTTGCTTTAGCTGACATTTTTTTAAGTTTCTTAGCTTCAGTTAAATCTTCTTCATCCATATCAAAATCTTCAGATAAAAAATCGATAGTAGAATCTAAAACTTCTAATTCATCTTCATTAAGTGCATTTTCTTCAATCATTTCAATTAATGTATGTAATGCTTCAACTAATTCTTCATTAGAATCAATATCTTCCATCATTACTGTTTTTGAACAACCACATTCAGGACATCTATCACCTTCTTCACCTTCAAATTCATGACCACACTTAGTGCATTTAATCATACTCATTTCTTCCATTAATTCACTTTCGTAGTCTACCATATCATTTAATCTAGCCATTTCTAACTCCTAATTATTATTTTAATTTATTTATACTGCTAAACTTAAAATATGTAAAATAAAGATTGAAAATAGAAAAAAAGAATAAATAAAAGAAAAACTCTTAGGTAGATAAATGCGATTAAATGATATTATTAATAAAGAACAGATTGATGAAAGTATGATGGGAATGATTGGGAGTATTTTTTTTATAAATGATAAAAAGAATATAATCCAAAATAACAAAACAATAGATAAAACTAAAGAAGAAGTAGCATCAAAACCCTTTGGAGGTGTTTGCAAATATAAAAATAGTGTGTTAATACCAGAAACGCCCGAATACCGTATGAATGACGAAAAACTTATTCGAGCTGCAGCTCAAATGTTTAGAGGTAATTGGGTTAATAATAAAGATGCTCAATCATGTTTAAAAAATGTATTGTCACATTTATTGAGCCGTTTTATATCTAAAATGGAAAATGATGTTAATGATATTGACTTAGGGGTTATAGCCGATTCATTGGCTTCAGATAAACTGGAATATGACAAAACAAATTCTGATTTTAGAACAGTAAATAAAGTTTTTACAAGAATAAAATATCATAAAGAAAGAATTTTTGATAAGATGATTTCAGAACCTGGAAATTTTAAAGATAAGTGGGTTGATGCTAAAGAAGAATTATCAAAAGTTATTGAAAATATTTTAAAGAATGGTGGTGAAACTACAATGGCTTTGGGTCAATTAGCAGCAGAACGTTCAGATAATATGAAAGAAAAAATAAAATAAAAAATGACTATTTTAGATATGGAATTGGAGCCTCTTAGTATGCATGAATTAAGTACGTTAAAATATGAATTTACTCAAGATTTTGATAAAATGACTACAAAAGATGCATTATCATTATTACGATTGGTAGTACCAACTATTAAAAATGATAATTATGATGATGAGAAAGTAATTTTATTATTGCGTAGACTTAATATGATACTGGATTTTAAAAATAACCCAGAATTATTAATTTAATCGTTCAATCGTTACACTATTCATAAATTCATTACCTAATAGGTTATTTAATCTATTAGCAGTATTTTCTATATTAATATCTTTGTTATTTAAACTACTTAATTGAAAATCAGATATTGATGGTTCTGGTATTTGGTCTTTAATTTCGGGTTGATTATTTTTAATCATTTCATCACCCCATGCTTTTTCTACCTCTCTGTAATTGGGGTCATTTAACCCTGCTAACTCTTTAATTAAATCTAACTCATTCATTTTTAAACTCCTTAAAATACACTAGGTAAAATATCATATTCATCAAGATCTAGATTATCATCATCTTCATCTTCAATTATCGAAGAGCCCATAGCAGCTTGTTTGGCATACATTTCTCTTTCTAATTTTTTAGCTTCTTCAATAATTTTTAATTCTTCGGCTTTTTTTTCTTCTTCTGACTTCTCTTTCTCTAAGGCTTCAGCTGCCATTCGTTTTCTATGTTGTTCAGCAGGATCTAACTCCTCTTTATCAATATTTACTATTTTCTCTTCTGGTTTAACCAACATCATATTATCAACTGAGAAATCTCCCTGAGCAAAATCGGCAAAAACATTCATAAGATAATAAACTATCTGAAATGCGCACATGACTCTATCATCATGGTATCCACTTTTACCGGAATAAGTACCATTACCAGTTCTAATAAAACCATATAATTCGTCAATAAATTTCTCATCATTGATAATTAGTTTGTTATACTCTAATAAATTTTTAAATTGTAGTGCCAATTTACTTTTCATAGTTGGATTTAAGTGTAATCCAGCTCCTTTACCATCATAAAAAATAGGTATTTCTAAATTTTCAATTGCCTTTTCTGTCTGTGTTAGAATTTGAGCTAATCCCTCACCGATACCATTTCTTTCAAAAATCAATAATGATTCATCAGGCAAATAGTTCCACCTTTGTTGCATAAATTGTTGTAACCATAAAATCTTTTCAAATATTAGTGATGCATCCATATCTGGATCTACAATAGATCCAACTTGAAATACTTGTTTGGGGGCTATTTCCCATAAGTGTAAAACTGATGAATCTTCGCCTCCTGCACTAGGGTCAATAGTTATAATTAGAAGAGAGTCTACATGGTCTAGTTTATCTTTATAAATCTCAAAGCCCATAATCTCTTCAATTACACCAGGAGTTTGATAAAAATCAAGAATATCAGTTTCAATTAGTGTTTTTTCAAAAGTGAGGAATTGACAATTATGTGATTTAATTTTATTTGAAAGTAAAAAATTATTATCTGTACTTTCAACTTCGATAATATCTATCATCTGTGATTCGGAAAAGATTTCATTGATGTTGGAGATTTCTAGAATTGTATTTTCAGTTTTTAATTTCTGTCCAACCGCTAAATTATATCCTTTAATAAGTTCATTATCATCTGTCCAAAAAATATGATTTTTACTACATTTAATATTAATATCATTTTCAAATGTTATGCTTAAATATGATTTATGTTTTGATTCAGCAAGGCCTGCAAATGATTTATAGCCCTCGGTTGTTTTAATTAAGAATCGATTATTTTTTATTAAGTTGTCCATAAATCTATTTATTATAGAATATCTTAATTTTTAATAAATTATTTATAAAAGAGGATTAATTTAAAGGGTATATCCCTTTAAATTATAAAAGTTTAGAAAGTAAAAATGTTTTATGGGTTCTGTTAGTGAATGATAGCATAACTTCATTTGATTTATTACTTTTATATAATGTAAATTCAGAATATACTTCAAATAATCTATTAATAGTATCAAAAATCTCTGCTATATTTACGTATAATTTTTCTTCATAACAATATTTTTGAAATTCTGTAAACATACTTCTATCAAAAGTTTTAAGTTTATCAAAGTTTGATAAAGATATAGCATCTCCAGGATTCGTATCAAGTGATTGTTCAACAGGTATCAGTTTATTTCTTGCTAGTTTAAATGTGCCTTCAAAATCAATTTCCTTTGCATTTGCATATACTATCATAGATTTATCATTAATTGATGTTAAATAATTTCCATCAGACGATGTATATAAAATATTTTTATTTTTTTGTAAGGTTTTAAATCCTCTTAAAACGTCTTTATTAACCGTTTCTATTATTTCATCTGTCATTTTCAGTTTCCTTTTAATTAAAATTATATATTATTATACAAAAATGTCAATAAATAAAAATAAAATGGTGTTGAAATGTTAGAATATGTAAGAGAAAAGTGGTATAAGTTTTTAGAATTATTTCTTAAAGAAGAAAACGAAATTAAAGTAATAGAATCTGTGATAGATGATGATTTAGAATTGGATGATTGGTATTTAGATGTTGGAGCTAGAGCGGGGTTTAAGAAGAATTAATTCTTCTTAAACTTAAAGGTATTCTTTAGGAAGTTTAACAGCTATTTCTAAGCTATCTAAATAATCAATCTTATCAATATGATCTAATTGAATATCTCCTTCCCCTGACCTATCTGTTATTAGATGTGCCATATAACCAACTTGATAAATGTTTTTACCTAAGTCTTCTCTATAATATAATGCAGCTGCAGTTTCTATTGTATTTTTATTAAAATATGGAGTACTAATATTTTTTCCATTTAAGTGAATAAATGATGGAATTATATTTACGAAGTATATTTCACCGTTATTAGGATTGTTAATAATATTATCCCATCTATTTTCCAGTCTAAGTGGTGTACTATGTTTCATAGTAAAATAATCAAATTGTTCATTGTATGACCATGTCATAGCACCAAAATTAATTTGATCAAAATACTCACATTCGTTTCTTGCTATTTCTAATTCTTCAGCAGTAATTAATGAATATTTTTCAAAAAGTTCATTCCATAATAGCATACGCTCATCTTTATTAAATACCATTAGTAGGTTTAACGCTCGAATATAATAAATATCCACTAGTGTCTCCCCACTTATAGCTGTAATAGTAGTTTCAAATGTACCATCATATAAAATCGTATTTAATTTATCTAGTAATTGTAAATATGCTTTTGAAGCAATCATCCATCTAGATTTTTTAAGGCCGGCTTTTTTCTGTACCTGTATCATACCAGTATAAAACATATATCTATTTAAATAGTCAACTTGGTATTGATTAAGCCCATCTATTACTTTTTGTCCATCTGGATATATAATATCCTTAGCAGTTTTGCTAAGGAAATCTCTATTCATTTTTTTATTAATTATAAATTTCTTCATTCTATGCTCCTATAATAGATACTGCAATATCTTTAACTGTATTGATCACACCATCATTTACAGTTAATGTAATAGTATCTGAACCAATAGTATCGGTCGCAGTATATGTTATGATTTTATTAGTTTCATCAAATGTAACAGTACCTACTCCTGCAGTAATATTGTATGCTAGTGTATCTCCATCTATATCATTAATAGTTACATTAATATCTGTTGTTGAATTAACTACAACTTCTATACTATCAACAGTATCAATAATTGGTGCATCATTAACAGCTAATACTGTTATTGTTAATGTTTCTGAAACACTTCCACCTTCAAAGTCACTCGCTGTTATCACAACTGTATCGGTACCATTGAAATCATTATTCGGTGTATATATAATAGTGCTATTATCTTGATCCCATTCAACCGAACCATTATCTGCAATACCAGTAACTTCAAACTCTCTATCATCTGTTGCTGTAATCGCAATAGTGATTGGAGTATCTTCATTCGTTTCATATGTTAGAGGATCTATTACTAGCGTTGGAATTTGATCATTTACTGGTGTAACAGTAACATTGATAGTTTTAATTGTTTGTCCACCATCAACATCATCAACTATAATAGTAATTGTATCTTCACCGCTAAAATCCGTATTAGGTGTATAATCTATAACTGGTGCATCTGAGTTAGAAACATTATATAATGCCGTACCATTTAATGCTGAAATAGTGATATTACTAATGTCACTATCAATATCAGATATAGAAATAGGTATTGCAATCGAATTATCTTCTATAACGGTAGCATTATCAACTACTACAATAGGATTATCATTTACTGGTGTAATTGTAATATCGATTGAAGTAGAATCAGTAAGACCATCAGCATCTGTTATGGTAATAGTTAAAGTATCAATTCCATTAAAGTCTGCGTTTGGTGTATAGATTAGATTAGTACCATCCCAAACTGATGTACCATTATTTGATACTCCCTCAACGGTAAATGTGCTATCAATATCATTAAATGTAAATGGTATAGTTGTCGGTGTATCTTCATCTATTGTAATATTTGTTGCTCCAGTAATCGTAGGAGCATCATTAATTGGATTGACATTAACATTTATAACTTTTGTAGATTCTGCTCCAAGACTATCAGTTGCTGTAATAGTAATTGTATCACTTCCATTAAAATTTGTATTTGGAGTATAACTTAATTTATTTAAATTACTGTCAAAGGATACAGTACCATTTAAAGCACTAACTACAACAGAGGATACAGTTTCATCAGCATCAACAACTGTCATATCAACAGAAATTGTATTATCTTCATCAACAAATAATGTGTCACTAACTGTTATAACAGGACCAACGTTTGTACCTGCTACAGTTATTGTTTGTTCTGCTGTTGCTAAGTTTCCAGCAATATCTCTAACTTCCACTTTAACTATATAATCAACACCATCTTCAAGAGCCGATATATCATCAATAGTTAAACTCCAAGTATTTGCATTTACTGTGGTAGAATATTCCTGACCATTTAAAGTAACTAATACAGGTTGATTATCTTCAATATCAATAGTTGTTCCAGAAATAACTAATGGTTCTAATTTTTCTGTATGGGTGATAAATCCATCTGAAATAGGATATATATTTACAACGCCCGGACTATTATCTGGTTCATAAGTTACAACTGGTAACGCTTCAATTTCAATATTTGATGCATCTCTCATAGCAATTGTAAAATCTTTGAAAATATTAGGAGCTCCTTGATTTCCACTTAGAACTTCAAAATAACTGATAACATTATCATCTTCCCAAACACCTACAGAATCAGTAAAAATAAATGATTCTTCATTAGATAATTTAGTGTAAAATTTCCCAGAGACAGCTCTTACTCTTATACTAGTAAGACCTTCTTTCATAATGAATTGAATTTTAATATATCTTGTAGAAATATCTGATAAATCAGTAATAAGTCTATCTCGTCCATATATATTTTTTTCTATAAATACAGGCTTATTTATTATATTATAATTTATTCCATCATCAGAATATGAAATTAAGGCATAATCAATTGCATTATAATTATTAGAATCACTTTGATTTAATGTTAAAATATATTTTTCCAAGGATATATTTTCTTGAAGGTCGTATTTTAATATTGTTTCATTCCCTACAGCAGTTTCCAGACTAGATAAAATCATAACTGATTCATGCGGTTCATTATCGGTAATTGTGGTGATTGAAGGATATACAATATATCCTTCATAAGTAAAAATTGGAATATCTGTTGGGTATAATTCCGACTCTCTATTGTGTAGTTGAACAGCTACCCAACCAATAGTTCCATCTATTGCAAAATTAAAATCTAAAGCATCTGGCGCATGTCTTAAAATTTTTTCTTTTTTAAGTTTATCATAGTCTGCATAAAACATTCTATTATCAAATCTAGCAATAATATTATCGCCGAAAGCACTTTCAAAAGCATGTTTATCCATAATTTCATATATTACGTCTGTTGATGGTATTGGGCCATTCATAACGTAAACTGTTGAATTCGGATAATATCTTCTAAAAGCATATATAGCTGGTGATAGAGTATTATATTTATTTTCTACTTCGGTATTAAAATCCCAAGCTATACCTAAATAATTTTTTAAAATCATCATTAATCTCCTTATATACTTGGTGGAGTTTTAAGTGTAAACTCAAAACTATCTATGTAATCTATAAAATCTATGTGATCGAATTTAATATCTCCATCACCATTTAAATCTGTAACTTTTAAAGCAATGTAAGATAAAAGCTGCTGCTTTCTATCCAAGACTTTATTATATGAAGCACCGTATTGTGTACCGTCTGAATTTCTATATGGTATTACTATATAAAGATCTGTATTTCCACCTGCATCATATTCAGATTTTATAAATCGTTCTTCTAATTTCATCGGCTTTAAAGCTTTAAAATTAACAGTATTATTTGGTACATCAATATTAATTTCAATATCATTTAAATTGATGGTAAAACCTTGAAAAACTACATTTTCTTTTCCAGGAATCCATTTTCTAATAAATGATTGGAATCTTAAACCTTTTGTTGCACCAAATCCTTTCCAGAAGAAAGATATTTGTCGCTCAGTTTTATATTCAGAAGTAGCAATAATTCCAGGATAAGCATTGTCCATAATTATTTCAAAATCATTAGTATTGGCGTTAAATATTAATTTATTTAAGTTATCTAATTCATCAAGACCTTCTTTAGATGTTAAGTAACATTGAAGGGGCAAAATATCCGATGGACGAAAGTTATTAATAGGCAATAAATTATCGTACTTCAGATCTGCATAAAGTAATCCGTCATATTCAAAATGATTTCCAGACGAACCATTAAAGTATGAAGTATATTTTTTCGTCGTTCCTAGATTAAAATAATATAAGTTTTCAAAGAAATATACTATTGGATTTGGAACTCTATCTGACCATGTTTTATTAAATTGTATTTGTTGCATTTTTATACCCCCTCATACTTTGATTTATCTCTAATCATAAAAGAGAAGTCTTTAAATGAAACTGTTTCACCAGTAACACATCCAATTTTTTTCTCAAGAGTAATTACCATATCTTCATCATTCCAAATACCTATAAAATCTGTAAACATAATATTATCTTTAGTTTCATCAATAGGTAATTCACCTTCAACTCTTTGGTGTGTCATTACAACAGCAGCCCAAACAATATCACCATCTAGTTCAACAGTCATATCTAAAGCATCATAAGGTTTTCTTATTGATCTTTCTCTTGATGTTTCATCATAAGCCCAAATAACATCAATATTTTCTTTTCTAGTTATTAATCTATCAGCATAAGTAGCTAAAAGAGTAGCTTCATCCTCTATTGCAAAAAGTTCAGCCTCACTAGGTTTTACACCACTAAAGAAATAAAAATTATTTCCAGTAGTTGTAAATGTATGGTTATTATAAGCCACTGCAGGATATAACGCATAATCTGAACCAGGTTTTGCATCAAATCTAAATCCTCTAATTGCACTAACTGGCATAGTAGAAAGGGCATGACCATAAATATCACTAAATAACATAATGATACCTCCTTAGTTTAGAACTTTTGGTAATCTAAATCTAAATCTAAAACTATCTATATAATCAATTTTATCAACATGATCGTATTTAATGTCCGCTGTTACGTCATTAATATCACCTAATGCTACTGCTAAATACGTAGATTGTTCAACAGATACACCATTAGTATTTTTATACATATGAGTTGCAACGTAATCGCCATAAGTTCCAGATGTACCACCATAAACTTTGTTTACTAATGGAAGAACAACTAAATATAATGCTTCACCATTTGAGTTATTAGCTTGATCGTAATAAGTTCCTAATTCAATAGGTGTATCATATGAATATTCAATAACATCCGTTAATAGTTCATTACCTGGAATAGTAGTATCAACATAATTCATATTTAAAGCTGCAATATCAAAGTTTTTAAAATCTGTTGTTAGTGCTTTCGCTCCCGCAACTTCTAAATCAGTTACAATACCTTGAGCTACTAAATAATCTATAGCACTATTTCTTTCTAAAGCATTTTTTGAATAAAGAGTATTCATTAAAACCGTAAATTTAACAGTTCCACCAAGATTTAAATTTTCATTAAAGTTTAGTTCATTTAACTTATTAATAAGAGTTAAGTAGCTTTCCGGTACAAATAATAAAAATGGATAATCTCCATTAGTACTCATATTTTCAGTATTTGCTAAATCTGTATAAACTGTAAAACCGATATATGCATCAGGATTAGGTGCCATTATAGATGTTAGATAACTTTCTAAATAACCTTCATTCATTTTTTTATTTACTACTAAATTCATTATTAAACTCCCTCATTTGTTGAAATATCTCTTAAAATTAAAGAGAAATCTTTAAAAATATTTTTATCACCAGTTACACCAGTATATTTATCTATAATTATTGGTGAAGTTTGATCTCCCCAAGTACCGATAGTATCTGTAAAAAGAATAATCTTTTCTGGATTAGCCATATCATCACCATCGTTTAAAATTATTGCTGCCCATCCAATAGTTGCATCAATTTCATAAACAGTATCTAAAGCATCAACAGGTATTTTTTTAATTGTTTTTTCTTTAGTTAGTTCATCATAACTATATACGAATTGAAGATCTGCAACTTCAAAAACTTTTTTAGTTCCAAATGCATTTAATAATGTTTCCTCTGTAACTATATTGTATAAATCTTCTGTTGCTGGAATTCCACCATCAAAAAAGATAATTTTATTTCCATCAACAGTAACATTTTTTGTTAAAGATGTACTTACATTATTAGAAACTACATTTCCAACGGGCATAAAGTGGTAACTAAGACCATAAAAATTTAAAACTTTCATTTGTTCTCCTTTTGTTTACTTAATAGTATTTATATTAAAATATAACTTTTTTTTCTATTAAGGTGTTTTAATTTGATTCTCAGAATCACCCAAAAATGCATTCTTAGTATATGTTTCAATACTTGCATTTTCAAAGCTATCCTCACTTTCTTTTATTACTTTAAATTCATAAGTATCACCTATTAGATTATGGATATTAAATTCCTCTTTAATATAAGGATATTTATATTCAACCGATATAGCCTCTGTACTAATATCTTCTATAGACTCTAACTTATGGTTTGTTATTTTGTAAGTATTTTTTGCTTGTTTTTTTATACATGGGTTATTAACTATTATATCGACATTATTGAAATCAACACTCATATTTGCTCCGATTTCGGGGTGGGATATATCTATATTATCAAATACGTCTCTTGATAAGTTACATCCAATCGTTAAGTTAATATATTCTTCATAAGGAATGGTAATCGAAATATCTTTATAAACTGAATGAAATATTGATGTGACAATCTTTTCTACATGCCACCCATATGAGGCCGAACATCGATAACTATTATAATAAAGCCGACTATCGGTATTTGTATTTTTGGTCCAATCAAAACCGTATAAATCATCTATATTCGATATATAATTATAGGTGTAAAAAATTCCTCTACACTTGCCTCCTGTGGATTTAATTATGGGATAATTTCCACCTTGATACAATCTAATAATTTCTTTTCCATTTGCTAAAATATAAAAATAATCCGACTCTTTATTCCATACACCATTACTATAAACCCGCATTTTTATAGTGATACTTCCAGCATTATATTCATTTAATTTTAATTCTAAATTAGTATAATCGTGATTTAATAATCTATGAGTAATTTTATCTTCCTGAGTTGATAATTTATTTGTGTTAGTCCACTTATTTATATCTATATTATCTAATTCATGATATATACTATTTAACCTATTACTTATATTGAGAGGGCTTACTATGTATGTGTATTTCTCATTTTCCAGTAACCTATCCACTATTATAAAAGCCATATTATGTTGATTTAAAATTTTATACCCTATCTCTAATTTTTCAATAGCTTTAAAATGCGTACTGTCTACATACTCAAAACCTTCTATGTCTGTTACTTTAGAAGTTGTAGTTAATTTATAACTCATCCAAGTAGTATTTGTTGTATTTTCAAAAGTTTTACTTGACACCATCTCTTTATTAGTAACCAATTTAATATTTTCTTCAAGTATATGATTTTTATCAGCATATATACGTTCTATTAAATTTCTTTTACATCCATGATATGTATGAGATAATGCATTTAAATTTAGATTTAAGTTATGCACATATATAATTATACCATCTACTGATGATTTTGTAATATAATTATAAAGAATATAATCTATTATTAAATAATCAATATCTGTTGTAGAACTAAAACTATTTCCATCTATAACTACAAGATTATCTAAATTAAGTAGAGACTCATATTTTTTAATTTGGTAATCAGTAAATGAAAAATCTGAAATAATTTTTTTTGATTCTGTAGTGTCTAAAATAGTTTTATTTTCTACTTTGTTTAAAATTTTTAGAAAGTCAATGTTAATTGATGATATATTATCATCATAATCAAAATCCAATGTTTCTAGTAAAATATCTGAATGTTCATTTTCATAAGCCAATAAATTATTTGAGTAGTATTTTGGAGTTAGACTTTTTGTGATATTTGAATTTTCTTCAATATTGATTTTTGGTATTATTTTTATTTCATTTGGAATCATTTTTATTTTACCTCTATTAGTTTAAGATTTACTGAAATTGAATCTATATCGGAAGTTTGGAATGTTAATTTTGTACATTCTATTTCAATCAATTCATTTTCGTTAAATGATAGTAATTCTTCTATTGTACCATCTAAATTTTTATACGAAATAGTAATAGTTTTAGTGTCTAAACCAGTCGTATTAAATTGAAATCCTCTGATAATATCTTCAACATCATTAGTAACGATTATACTAGAAAATCCATTCTCATCAGGGATTAACTCGATACTTTCAGATATATAGTAATCAGAAAGAATAACTTCAGCACCAAAAATATTGTCGGTAGTTAAAGTATATGTATTTGTATTTGCAACATCACGGATCAAAGAGGCTATTCTTATTATATCATTATCTCCTAAAACATAATCGCCAATTTCAAAGATATAATCTGATTGAAATTCTGTATCAGAAATAGGATTAAATGATAAATTCGGTAAAGTTACTTCAGCAGTAACTTTATAATCGAACCATGGTTTTTTAGTATTGTTGTTTAAAGATTTTAACATTCATTACTCCTAGTTAATAGTTACAGATTCTATAATTTCTGTACTATCTTCATATATATTTATTTCCAATTCAGAATCTTTTTCTATCGATAATTCTAAAGTAGTCGATGCTTCAGAATTTAGTTCTATATATGTACTTTCGATAGTAGGTTCATCCGCTGTAATTGATGTTCCAGATATTTTAATCGTAGTGTCAGGATAGTATATAGTAGGTAAACCAACTCTTACTAATTCATTTAGATCTGCGACTTTAATTTCCTTAGTTGTACTTACTCTAGTTCTTGTAGAAAGTATATTTATATCTTGACCTATTATAGAAATATTTTTATTTTCTTGAGATCTAACATTTGTACCATTTTTGTTTGTACCATATGAATAAGATTCATTTACCTCAATTCTAGGAATTTTTAAGTTATTTTGACTTGGAATATTTGATCCACTTATATTTCTTCCAGTATTGATTTTAAAGTTACCATGTACTATTGGTATTTTTATATCTTTTTGTAATTGAATTCTTAATTCTTCATTCTCTTTAGTTTCAAATACTACTAAACCACCAATAAATTCAGCACTTGCTTCAAAATCTATTTCAACTATTTCATCTCTATTTTTTTGTTCAATAATATCAGTATCAAAGTAAATGGTTTCAACAGATGTAAAATCTATTTCAACTATTTCATCTCTATTTTTTTGTTCAATAATATCAGTATCAAAGTAAATGGTTTCAACAGATGTAAAATTTATTTCAACTATTTCATCTCTATTTTTCTGTTCAATAATATCAGTATCAAAGTAAATATCGGTTAATGATGTAAAATCAACAGTAACTTCATCAATATAATCTAATGCTTTTGTCCCATCTTGGTAAACTGTAAAATCTAATTCTCTACCTGAATTTATATTAACAAATTCATCAATTTCAATAATTTGAACTTCAACTTGAGCTATAACAGTTGGATGATATGCATCCATGAATAACAATAATGTATCTAGTTCTATCACTTCCGCATCGATATAAGAAATATTATTTAGAGTATTATTACCATCATTATTAATAGCTTCACCTAAATCGATAATATTTGTACTATTCTGAGTAATTATATTGGTAGTATTTGTATATAGTGTAACAAATTCATTTAAATCTATAATATCGAGAACATCATCAGTTGATATAATATCAGCTATATTAGATTTTAAGCTATAATTAGATATAGGTTCAATAATTTCACTATATATATTAGATATAATATTTTCATGTGAAACGATATTTAATTTATAATTATTATCTATGGTTAGAGGATTGTCTTCAACTAATGATATATTATAAATAAAATTTGTTCTTTCAAATTCAATATTAGGCATTTCAAGAGCAATTTCCATAACCTCTAAATCTGTATTAGAAACCATATAAGGTCTTTCTTCAACTGCTAAAGAAACAAATTCATTTATGTTTAAAATATTATCTTCTGTATCACTAATTATATTTATTTCATCTGAAGATGTATTTATAAATTCTGATAATTCTATTACACCAATATTATCTAATGAAATTATCGCTATAAATTTAGAATCTAAATTAATATATTCATTGATGTCTATTATTTCCTCAGTATCTTTAGATATATTATATGGAATTTCTATATTTGTTGAAATATATTCATTTAAATTGATAATATCATTTATCGAATTTGATATTATTGACTTATGAATAGTTGATAGTTTCACAAAGTCATTAGGAATATCTATACTGCTTGTTTTTTCTTCCCAAGGTTCAGTAGTGATCATTGCAGGGTCAAAAATACTCTGGAATTTTATCTCTTCTAAAAATATTTCTGCCGCATCAAAACCTGTTACAGCACCAGTATTAAAAATAACAATTCTATCAGTTGGTATTATAGGTGTTATTGCACCTAATGGAGCATTTGCTGTTGTTGCATATTGAGTATAATCATCTGGAACAATAACTATCTGTCCTAGATCAGATTTTATAATATCTTCATTATATTCAATAAAAGTATTAGCTCTAGTATTCATAATATAATTATCAATAGACCCATTGATATTGAATACGGTTGATGTATCCGTCATTATTTTGAAAGTAGCCATTGAATTAGTACTAGGTTGATCAACTCTTAGTTTATAGCTAAATGATTTAATTTTATATGGGAACTCCAAAAATAAATATGATGGTGATTCAGAAGATGTATCGTCACTTGGATAATATTTTGGTCTAATACCATTATTGATAACACCGTCTAAAATAGTATTGTCATCACTTATATATCTACCAATTGAATCGGCTAAATTTCTAATACTTGTATTTGGTATGGTGGTCCATATTTCATCATTTCCATTTTGGTCTTTATTAAATTCACAAATAACATTTATAGATGTATCATCTAATACTGATGGGAATATTCTAAATTCGCCAGATTCAGCATATGGGTCTAATCTCTTAATATCATAACAACTCATTGGTTTTTCAACAGGTATCTTAGGTTGTTCTTCAACAACAATATAGTCAAAATATACGATTGGTTCTAAACTAACCTTTGCAGTTACAGTTTCAGTTCCATCGCCTTCATTATAGATTATAACACCAGAGTTATCATAAATATCAGTAACGGCAATTCTATGATTTAAGTCTGTTATAAGAGGAGTTTGAGCATTACTAAAATCGATAGTTAAGTCGGAAATAATTTCTGTTTCAAAAATATTATCTTCAACCCAATATGAGGTAACATCATATACTTTTCCGATGTTATTTAAAATAAAACCATCTCTAATATCAATTCTTAATGTTGAGGTTGTATTTTTTAAAGTGAGTAACCAATCTAAACCTGCATTAGAATCACCCACAATCTCATCTGGTGGAGAAACTTTATATTTAATTCTTCTGATTCTATTATGTCCATACTTTGCACCTTCTACCCATAGATTACCAACTAAGTCTCCAGCTTTTAATTTTGTATCAGTATATACTGCTGTAGATGATAGATTTCCAGCTAAATTATCAATAGAATCATCTGGAAGAATTGCTATCCAATCTAGTAAAACTTTATCTGATTTCAAAACATTAAATGATATATCAACATAACTAGTTTCATCAATAGCTCTAACATTAACGGTACCTATTTCGGTAGGATAAAAGTATATATAACCCTCAGATGTTGATACATCGCCATTATAAGGATTTATATCATATTTAATTTCGGACCTAACAAAATTTCCAGAAGGAGCCATTCCAATTATTGATAATGTTCCTTTTGCATTTGAAAATCGTATTTTTGCAGGTATATCTAATTGTATTACTTCTGGAGTTTCTACTATTAATTCTAAATCTTTATTAAATTTAACATGTGATATTACCAATCTTGGTGATCTATCTATAACATTATCAACTATTTCTAATGGTTCTATATTAGATACTGCACTAGGTGTTATATATAACTCAGCTGAAAAGTTTGATCTATCATATTCAAAACGACTTGTAAATGAAGGTAAATTATTAGTTGCATTTATAGTTAAATCTCCAATAACATTCCCTAGAGATATTTTAAATTCGGCTCCAACGTTTCCGAAAACATAATCTTTATTTTTAACGTATAAATCTTCCGGAGTTATATAAATATTACAAAATGTTACTTTTGTTGTTCCTGCAACGTTCGATGATAAATCTAAACGATACCCCTCAATTAGTGGAGCTTTTACTTTGATCCATAATAAATTACCTTCAATATAGTAATCAAACCATTCAGTATTTAATGGTGAATCACATAAAATTTCCTCAGTAGTACCACTAATAAGAAACGGTTCATACTTAGTTGAAAGTTCATTTAATTTTATGTCGTATCCACCAGTTATAGACCTAATAGTACCAGCAAGTTGTCTGTTAAATTCATCATATGGATATAAATCATTAGCTAGTGATGATGGTAAAATACCAAGTCGCTCTCCATCAATAATCATTACCTTTTTATAAATACTAACGACACTATTATCTGCTGCAGTAATTGTAAACTGTACATCGGTTATTGAATAATCTGATAACATATTTAAAGAAACTATACCGCTGTTTATACTATGTGTAAAGTTTTCTGACGTATTGGTATATGATAAGGAAATGTCAAAGGGACTAGAAACCTTATCATCAGCTGTTAAATATCGATTATAAAGATGAGACCACCTCTGCTCAACAATTTTTATATCTTGGGTATTATTAGTACTATTATAATATAGAATAATATCATCTATATCACTAAGTATTTTTCCATATACTTCTATACTGTATGAATAGTCTATAGCATCAACTTCAACTGGAATATCTAAAACTTCTCCAAGTAGTGTTTCTATATGTATTAAAGTAAAACCTAATTGATTAGTTGTTTTAACTGTCAGTTCATCACCCGAAAGAAAATAATCTACTAAATCTTCATTATCAGCCCATATTGTATTAATAGCTACTTCACCACCATTGGGTGAAACGATTTTAACTGTGTATGTATTATTAACAACCATTATATTGTCTCCTCATTTAATTCAATTTCAAAAAATACTTCTGATGTATCAATTTCTAAATAAAATAGATTTTCAGCTAAACTTTTACTATTAAACCACAATGATGCATCTATTGACTGTACAGTAAATGAATTACTAACATTGCCTGTGGAAATAATATCATTAAAATTGATTACTGTTGATCCAGGAATATCTGAAAGTAATCGGAATTCTATACTATTATTATTTACTATGCGTACTTCAACAAGTGTTGAATCATAATTATCAATTATTTCAAGAGTACCCTGTACATTTAAAATATCGACCGTATGCCAGTCTATATCAGTATTTATCAACTTATAAAGTTTATATGACGGTAATAATAATTCATTATAATTGCAATTTATATTGATTTTTAATGATTTATGATAATCGGATATAAAAATATTTGTTGTACCTATATGATTAAAAGTTAATTCTAATTCTTGAGTTTCTTTATTAATATTAAAATCTGCTATACTATCATCATCACTCCATACCAATAAGTTGTCCCAATCATTATTATATGGGTGTAATAGTTGTATTGTTGCCTGACTTCCAATTATAACTGGAAAAAGAGTATGAGTTCTAGAAGAGTTATTGTATGGTAAATTTATATCTATATATTGTACAACTTCAACATTAATATTTATTTCAGATTCAGAATCTGAAAAATTTATTATAGATGATCCTATATCTGTATATTGAGTATCAGTAACAAATGTAAACATTTTAGGTCTAGGCCCACCATTACGACAATCAAAATACTTATCTTCACCATTATATATACTTGCATATTTCAATCCTAAAATATTTGGATTTTCGATATTTATATTTAGTCCTTCTGCCTGATACTCAATTTTTAAATCTCGATAAGCAGTATTTGTGCCTTCATTATAGATAAATTCTGTTTTGGAATTCATAAATCGATATTTGTCTATTATAAAGTTTTGTGCTTCTTGACCATTAACTGTTAGGTATTTATTAACAGTATAATATGCAGTAACTATATGTACCATAGATGGTTCAATTAACCCATCTCTAACATTTATTTCATTGAAGTATGGATCTATGATATACATCATTCGTTCATTTAATTGTTGCTGGTATGGATTTATAACTAATTTATTTTGTGTGCAATATGTATTTATTCCTGGTTGATAACAAGGGCCTGTTGATATATCCAAAATAGCTCTATTAGAATGGCTTCTTCCATACTGTTGTAAATATGATCTAAAACCACCAGCAGTAAGAGAAGTAGGTACAATATTATCAATATTAAATAAATCAATTTGTACTTCACCATCATCCACTATTAATTCACCTAGATTTATCTCTTTCTCTCTATTTTCTAAACCCTTTATTCTCATATGTTTAGTGATGTATAATTTATATAAGATTTCACTTGATCCATTTACTATTTTAAATTCCTCTAAATACCATCCTTCAGTAATTTCATCAGCTGATATATTTGGCTTGATTTTTATTAATCCATTTTTATTCTCACCAGGCTCAATAGTTACAACCACTTTATCTGAAGCTCCAATAATTGAAATTGTGTCAGCATAATAATAATTTAGAAGAGCTCCTGGTTCATCATACTCAAATGCTTTAATTACTGTATTATTATCTTTTTCAAATAAAGGGTTTGTAAAAGGAGCATTAATACTAATTGGTTCTAAAACTGAAAGAGTTGGCTCTTTAATATCTAAACTAAATGAATATGTATTTATCCCATCAGATAAAGTTATTTCTGCTACACCTGATGTCATACCTTCTGGTAAATTTATAGTATCAAAAATTATTTTAATATTTTCTCTTTGTTCAAACTCCCCTGGAATAGGTTTACCATCAATATCTAAAACTGGAACTTCAATAATTTCTCGTTCAATTTTATAGGATAACGCACCTAATGAATCAACGATTTCTAAGTTATTTAAATCTAAGTTCATTTCTGTAATAATTATTTCTGGTTGATATGTATTATCACTATCATATACTGGAGGCAGTTTAACACAATTTTCAACATTTACAATTATCTGTTCTCCTGTTGATGGGTTTTCAAGTAGAACTTCACAAGGATTGCCTAGTGTATCTAAATTCTCTACTAATGTCCAACCATCTGATATTAAACCGTCTATATATGCCTGTTGTAACTCTGATGGTGATTGGGCAGGAAAAACTAAATTTTTATATTCTGCTGCAGTTATAGTGATTTTTTCACCTGTTGCAGGATTTAAAACTGTAATCATAGGGTTTGAAGAATCTATAATTTCATCTAAATTAGATAATAATGATTCTTGAGTATCGGTATTTTCCGGTAAGAAAACTGGATCTGGATCAGTAGTACAAATAATATTTCGATCTCTTAAATAATCTTCAACATTTTGCTCAATTTTATTTAAATTTATATCATAATCAATTACTTTAGTTAAAGGGTTACGCTCTTTAGCTTCACATAAAGTTTCTATACATTGCGTGTATTCAGAACCGGAGAATTGACTACACCCATCAATTTGACATATATAATTATTATTAACTAAAAATGAAGAAATTGTTTCTTCTTTATATTCATTGTTTAAATCTTTTGTTAATATAATTGATCTTGGATCTTTATCACATAATGATGATAGGTATTCTAAATAATCTGGATCATTAGGGTCTTTATATTCAATCAAATCAGGAAACTCACAATAAATTGAAGTTAATTGACCGGTATATGGATTCATAACTAAATGAATTCCATCTTCAGTTAAGCCATTTAAAAATAATTCCATACATGGATCATCGGGTCTAATATTTTGAGTTGCTTTAAATGGTCTAGCAGGTCGCATACCATCAATTTCCATACTAAATGCTTTGTAGAAAACTAAAGTCTCAACTTTTGTTTGAACATCATCTTTGTTTTTAACAGCAAAAATAGATATTGAATATGGGATTCTTCCTTCTGGAGAACCAGCTATAAGTTCTATACTGTCAATAACTTGCATTTGTTTAGGAGTTAATCTTATATAAAAAACGCTTTCTTTATCATAATTATCTGGACCTAGATTAAAAATAGTTGATGAAATTTCACCATCACCAGTAGTCTGATAAAGGTCATTACCATTAAATAGGTTTTCACCTTCAAAATTATCAGTTTCTAACCAGTTTAAATCATTAGATAGATTTAAATCTTCAAAATTACTTAAATTATATGATAGGTTGTTTCCTAAAATATCCTTGAATCTTATTTCAGTAATAGTTGCACCTTTATCTATTCCGTATGCACCATTAACAACAAATTTTAATAATTCTGCATCTCGCAATAATAATTCATCTTCAGGATTTTTTATTGTTGGGTTTAATTTACTATTATCGGTACAGTAAATTCTTTCAAAATCGGTATCTGACCAGAAATTGGTTGTTTGCTTTCTTTTAATAAAACCACACCCGTCATGATAAACAAAACTGTTTATTGGTATATATGATATATCTTGATCTTTACTATCAATTACATATGCTCTCATTTAGTTCTCCTGTAAAAACGCTATTACGTTATCTGTATCTTCTTTAGTAAAATGAAGTTGATTGAATTGTTTTTTAATATTTGATAAAAAACTAGAATCATTGACTTTGTTTAAGAGTTGTGTTTTTTCGCTAGAACTCATAATTTTACTAAGCTTTATTTTTTTAACAAGTGATAAAATAAAAGGTCTATTAATTATATCTTTGTGTAAATATGGCATTGCTTCCCCTTTTAATCTTTGTAATTATTTATTCCTACATATACTTTTTTAAATAATGAGTTTTGTATAATATAATATAAAAAAGGAAATAGTATTGGATGAAAATAATCAAAAATTAGATAATATGGATCATAGAAGTCTAGGTAATAAACTTAAACTATTTATGTTTAGTGATTCTACTCCTGGAATGCCATTTTGGCTTCCAAATGGTGCTCAACTTAGAAAAAGATTGGATGACGTAGTTTATAAAGCTCATAAATTAAGAGGATACAAACCAGTATTATCACCTGCTATGATGGAGGATACAATGTGGAAAGTGTCCGGACATTATGAAAATTATAGAGAAAATATGTTTCCTTCGGAAGTAGAAAAAAGAGATTATTTACTTAAACCTATGAATTGTCCAGGACATGTTATTATGTATCAACATGATGTAGTATCATATAAAGATTTACCAATGAGATACTTTGAATTTGGTCAAGTGCATAGAAATGAGAATGCAGGTTCACTTCATGGTCTTTTTAGAGTAAGGGAATTTACACAAGATGATGCACATATTTTCTGTCGGGAAGATCAAGTTGAAAACGAAATTAGAAAAGTTATGAATTTTATTGATGATTTCCTTAATACATTTGATTTTAAATATAAAATTGAATTTTCAACTAAACCAGAAAAAGCTGTAGGTGATACAGAAATTTGGGATAAAGCTGAAAATTCAATAAAAAATGCATTAGAGTCTATGGATTTAGATTATCGTATAAATGATGGAGACGGTGCATTTTACGGTCCTAAAATTGATATTAAAATTCTTGATAATCATAAAAGAGAGTGGCAATTAGGTACTGTACAAATTGATTTTAATTTGCCTCAGCGTTTTAACTTGGAATATACTGGGTCTGATGGACAGTTTCACCAACCAGTTATGATTCATAGAGCTATTATGGGTAGTTTCGAGAGATTTATAGGTATTCTTCTTGAACATAAAAAAGGGTTATTGCCTGTTTGGATGAGTCCAAATCAAGTAGCAATAGTACCTATTAGTGGTTCGGACGAAAAAATTATGAATTATGTATCTGAGATAAAAGAAATTTTAGAAACTAGATTAGGAGCAGATATTGTTATTTATGATGATAACAACACGCTTAATAGACGTATAAAAACAGCCGAACAAATGAAAAATCCTATTATTATGATTATTGGTGAACAGGAAGTAGATAATAGAAGTGTTAATTTAAGACATAAGATTAAACAAAAGAGATATGAAGAATCACTACAAGATTTTATATATCATTTAGAAGATGAAATGAAAATAACTATTGGAGATTAATATGAAAGATATAATTATAGGATTTGGTGCAATAATACTTTTAATAACTGGTTTTGTACTATTATTTGCTCTTATAGGAGCATTAGTTTACGGATTTGGATATATTTTAGGTTGGGCTATTAATTTAATTGTTGGTCCAAAAATATTATTTGGTATTACATTTCCTCAATTTTTTGGGGTAGTATTTTTAACAGGTGGTACTATTGCAGGTATAATTAGTAGTAACATTCAAGAAAAAAATAATAAAGCTATAGTAGAAATAACTAATAAATTAAAAGCGTATCGAGGTTATTAATCCTAAACCCTTATTTTTTATATAAATAAAAGAAAAAAGGAATTTTTTAATGGCTGATATTGTTTCGCAAAAGCTTGCAGAAGTATTAAATGTCGAAGATGAGATTAATGGTACTTCTAATGAATCTGAAGATAGTGTTAATCCATTGACGGAACAACCGGTTTATAGTTCATCGTTGGTTACTCAAGCTGATATTGATGCATTTAATGATGTTGAAGCGGGAATAGGGTTGGAAAATTTTAGTAAAGTCGTCCTTATGAAATGTGCTCAAAAAGCTATGAATGACCATGATGAATTAATAGATACAATGGCTAAAGTAGATGATTCAAAAGCTGCTAGACTTGCAGAAGTAGCAGTTTCTGCTCTCTCTAATGCATCGGATGCTGCAAAAGCATTAATGAATTTTACAATGTCTAAAGAAAAACTACAAATTGAAAAATCTAAATTAGAAATTAAATCTGTTACCATTAATAATTTAGGTGATAATACTGGTGGAGCTATGTTAGGTGGTACCCAAAAAGAGGTTTTACAACAAATTAAAGATATGATGAATGATGATAGTGATGCTACCGATGATCCTCCACCATTAGTAGAAGTTTAAAATTATGTTAAAATAATGTATAATTTTGTTTTAAGTGATATAAATATAATCGAAAAAAAAACTTAGAAGGAAATCTATACATGAATTATAAACAAATTCAACAAAAATTAAATGAAATCTCTAATAATTCTTTTCATATGCTTGGATTAGATGCATTAGAAGATATTTTAACAGATCTTGAAGAATTAAGTGAAACTGCGGATACATTAAATGAAACCGATGAAGGTGATGGAGAATACTCTGAAATTATGGAACAGATTGAAGATTTAATGTACACTATTGATCAAGAAATAGATGCTCTAGAAGACCCAGATTTTTATTAAAACCATATTTAACCGAACTTTAAGTAATATATTTGTATAATAATAATAAACGTTTAAAGGTTTGTTATATGAAAATTACTTTTTTAGGTTCGGGTTCAGCATTTGTACCAATGTCTGAAAATTATCAATCAAATATTTTATTTGAAAAAACATTAACAGAAACTACATTTTCAACCCCTGAATCATCACCATTACCAATGGTCGGTGGTGTATATCCCATTGGCGAAGAAACCAAAACTTATAAACTTTTAATGGATGCAGGAACTCATATCCAAGAATCATTACTCTCTCAAAATATAGACGCAATAGATTTAGATGCAATTTTTATTTCTCATTTGCATGGAGATCATTGTCATGGTCTGGAATACATTGGATTCAAACGCTACTTTATTCCTGAATTTGGTACTAATAAACCTAAACTTCTTTTAAACAATGAAATATCAGATAAATTATGGAATGCTGTTTTAAAAGGTACAATGGGTAGTATAAATGGAAGTAGAACTGAACTAGATACTTATTTTAATGTAGTACGTATTAAACCTAGAGATGGTTTTCAATTTGCAAATATAGAATTTTCATTGATTCAGGTTCCACATGTAATCGATGATTACGAAGAAGTTCCAGCATTCGGTTTAAAATTTAAAGATGATGATATTAAAGTTTTTATTACTGGTGATACTCAATTTGATTTTTGGAGGATGATTGGACAATATGAAGACGCTGATATTATCTTTCATGATTGTGAAATGTTAGAATATCCAAATTCTGTACATGCGCAATTTCATCAGCTAAAAGAGCTACCTGCACAGTATAAACAAAAAATGTGGTTATATCATTATATGTTATATAATAAAACCTTTGAAGAATTAGAGAAAGAAGTATTGGATGCAGGTTTCGCAGGCTTAGTTAAGCGAGGTCAAGTTTTCGATACTAAATTAATAAAGGAAGAAGGAAAATGAGTTTAAGTTATAATAAGTTAAAAGAAATAAATGCCGGCGATATATTATATGATTGCGAAGCTGGGATTAATATCGAATTTAAAGTTTTAGAAGTTCCTATGGAAGAATACAACGAATCATTAAAAAGTAATCAGCTTTCATGGAAAGGTATAACTCCAGAAGGGGAAGAAATTAAGTTTTTAATAATTGAAAAATTTTCACATTATGGACCGAGAATTTATACTTATAAAGCATACGCACATATAATAGGAGATTAATATTATGGGTAAAAAAAATACTGAAATGGAAATTAAAGACTTTGAATACTATTTAGTAGTTATGGATAGCAGGCAAGATTATATAATTAGTTATGGGTATGAAGAATTTCCATTAATTTTGGATATAAAATATGCCTTTGAACAAATACCTAAAGAACCAGATCTTATAGCTGCAATTCCTGATTGGCAAAAAGTTTTTGATTATGCATCAATCGAAATTATGCCACATAAAAAATTTATTAAGTACATGCTAAAACAGGAAGAAAAAGCGTTAAAACAAGATAAAAAGAAAAAAAAGAAGAAAGGTAAATAATGTATTATCATCATATGCATTATAATTACTTTTCAAATGATAATAATAATTATGAAATAAAATTTTATATTTGGACGGATTACGATGATCGTATTAGGAAATATGCTATTATTGGTGAAATTGAAACAAAATATATAGCCTATAATGAATTTACTAAGAGTAAGTTTGCAATCGATAAAAAAGATACATATCGTAATAAAGATGATTTAAAATATGAAAAATTTAAAAAATATACACTAAAGAAGCCTTTAAAAAGTCGAATAAAATATCTTAAAACTACAAAACAGATAGAATTTCGAGATAAATTTATGAAAGAATTTCCGGAGAAAATATTATGAAAGAAATCAATGTTACGACTGAAACTATTACTAAAGAAGAAATTATAAGTTTAACATGTAATAAATGTGGTAAAACAGTAGAAGGCGATCATGTTGCTTATGCATCGGATATTGAAACATGGACTCATGAATTTGGATATGGTAGTAGATTCGATACAGATAAATTAGAATTTGAACTATGTGATGACTGTGTTGAATCGTTTCTTAACTCATTTAAAATTCCAATAAAATTCATAAGCTCTTATTAAGGTGATATTTTATATAATTTAAAAAAGGATTATATAATGACAAACGCACAAAAGCATATATCAAAATTTATTAGTTTGATTCTTAGACATAACCCTAAAAAATTTAATTTTAATATTGAATATAATGGGGCTTGGGCAAATACTCAAGATTTAATCGATCTTATGAAAAACAACGGTAAAAATGTATCAATGCAAGATTTAGAAATTGTAGTTTTAGAAGATTCAAAAGGTCGTTATTCATTTAATGATGATAAAACTAAAATTCGAGCAAATCAAGGACATTCTATTGATGTTGATCTAGGTTTTAAACCGTTAGAAAAGAATGAACTCCCAACATGGCTTTACCATGGTACAAATAGTCGATTTGTGGATAGTATTTTAGAAATTGGATTAAAACCTATGAGTCGACAATATGTACACTTATCGGATAATATAGAAACTGCTTTACAGGTAGGAGATAGAAGGAAGAAAGATAATACTGAAACTCATATTTTTAAAATTTCAACTATTGAGGCCATAAATCAAGGGATAGAATTTTATAAATCGGAAAATGGTGTATATCTAGCTAATTTTATTCCATCAAAGTTATTACGGTAAACTAATATGAACACATTTAACTCGGATTATGAATTTACTGATGAAGAGATAAAATATTTTAAGCAAGTGAGTTTCCAACATTCAAAGCTCAAAAGAGAAAATAAAAGACAGGAAATGATTGACGGCTATGAAGAGCCAATAGATATGAATTTTAGGAAGCTTAAGCAGGGATTAAAAGTTTTTGTTACGAATCCAAGAGGGTTAATTATCCTAGGATTTATTCGTATGGCAAAATTAAGAGATTCGTATATTGTTGAAAATGAGGACGGTATTCCTATAACACATGAAATGTTGAATCCGAGTGCAAAAATAACAAATAATAAACCTATTGTTTTTGATATTGCGAAACCAAATCATAGGATGATATTTTTAAGTTTTAAGGAAGCAGAATTACATTTTTTACAACCCTTGTTTGATTGGCAAGAAAGATATAATGTACCTATTCCTGAAATCTTAAATAGTGCAAAGATATTAATTTCTAAGTATCCGGAAGAATTTATATAAGGAGTTTATAATGAAAAGAGCAATTTATGCAGGAAGTTTTGATATTATTCATAATGGTCATATATCAATAATAGAAAGAGCAATCAATTTATTCCCAACAAGAAAAATTACAATTATAGTTGCTAATAATCGTAATAAAAATCATATGTTTAGTGCTGAAAAGAGAATGGCAATAGTAAAAGCTTCACTCGACCATTTATCTGATAAAGTTGAAATTATTATGTATGATGGTATTGTGAGTGATTGGACTAATAAACACTCTGCTGATATTATGATTCGAGGATTGAGAGATGGTAATGACCTAACTTATGAATTTTCGTTAGAGCAATTTACAAGAGGTACATCGAATATGGAAACTATTTATTTATCACCATATACTCAGCACCTAAATACCTCATCATCGTTGTTACGAATGTTTATTCAAACAAATAATTTGGATAAAGTTAAAAATTATATTTCAGAAGAAGGATTTAATACATTGTATAAAATTTTAAAGGATCGGGTATGATATATCAATCATGCAACGTATCTCGAGGAGATAAGGATGAATATTATACATCAATAGATCTTAGTATTCAAGATAATAAATTGGAAACTTTGTATGCGCAAAAAGTTTTTGCATTAGATACAGAAATCACAATAGTACCCAAGTCAATTTTAAATGTGCTAAAACGTTACAATAAAGATTTAATTGAGCTAATTTCAACAAAGTATCCAGAAGATGAATTACGAGGTGATTTAATTGAATTTTCTAAGTTGATGGATGTTATAAAAGATGACTAAAAAATATATACTTGTAAAAGATTTAATACCAAATAATGAATATTTGTATCTTTTTAGTACATCTGGTTCTTATAGAATTATAAAAGTTAAGTATGTAATTGATAAAAAATTTGAAGTTATTATAGAAAATGAGGAAGAATCGTTATTTTATAATGAAATACCACTTAATTTGGAATATAATGAATTTAGTATAGATTCTGAAGAAGATGGAATTGAAAATTTATATAATCTTGATGAAGAAGAAGACATCGAAATAATGTGGGTGTTAAATACTATTAAAGATTTTAAAATAGCAACAAATATAGAATTCTCAAAGTTTTTAACATTAGTTGAAAAATTAAAAAGGGATTATCCTGAATTAATAGTTAAAGGTATCTAATGAAAAAGATTTATTTTATACATGAAAATACTTCACCAATTAAGGTTGCCGGTGTATTTGTGCAGATCCCAACAGACTACGTGGTAACAGTAGGATTTATTAAAACAGAAGAAGAGATAGCACTTTCAATGGGTGATGAACCAAAAAATACAGTTTATATGTATAATGATAATATGGCTAGAGTTGAATTACATAATTTTTTACCGGGTATTGTTTTTGATAGCTATGAAGAAGGGTGTCGAGTTTTAGTTAAAATATTAAGTACTCGTATTAAATATGATAAAGAAATTAATAAAACTTATCTTACATTATTGGATGAATTTCCAGAAGGAGTTTTATAATGTATAAAATAGGTGATAAAGTGTGGTTTTATACTTATGATTCTGGATTACGAAAAGTCTCGATTATTAAGATAGAAGAAAATAATGTTATTTTAGAAAATGAAGATATTCTGCCTCCTGATTTACCTTTACGAGTTCCTAAAAAAGATATTTCTTTTTCTAAAGAACGTATAGAATTGTTAGCTTTCGCTGTTAATTATAAGAAAGGTTGGCTGAAGCGAGATATAGATAGAAGTATAGAAGATAATGATATTGAACAAATAAAATATCATAGGAAAATGATGGATTTATCTATTAAGGAGTTCCCAGAATTATGGGTTTGAAATCAAGTAAAAGCTTAGAACCATGTAATTGTAAAATATGTGTAAGAACAAGAAAATTTAAAGCTGTTTTAAAACGTGTAACAAATGATGAAGATAAGAAATTTTTAGAAACACTTTTTGACAGTTTAAATGATCTTGAGGATGAAATGGATTATCTTGAAATATATTTAGAAAATTTAAGAACTTTATACCCAAAAGTATATAGGGAAATCCATACAGTTGAAAAGTTAAAAAATGGTGATGAGAATTTTCCAGAATTAAACGTATAAAGTGGAGGTGTTTTAAAATGGGTGTAGTATTAGATGGTGATAGTATAAATGAACTTGAAGAAATGATGGATGAGTTAGATATTCCTCATTTTCCATTATTTTTATTTAATGAGCGAGATAGGACTGTCAAGGAACTTACAAAATCATATATAGAAGATGAACTAGGTTTAGATGCATCAACTATATCATCTATATGGGAAAGCTTTGCAGAATACTTAGGACACCCAGAATTTATTATCTTTGAGGATTCGTTATCGATGGTGAGGACATTTAAAGAACGTTTAGTAGAATTGGATCGTCTTAAACAGCAAGAAGATATTTTAAAAAGTGTATTAAAAATCTATCCAGAACATATTATTTAGGAGTAGATATGAATGATAAAAGATTAAGAAAGCCAAATTTTCCAGATACAGACTTTGGAAAAATAATGCAAAAAGCTGATGAAATAAAATATACAAAAATTTATAATTATGAGTATTCGTATTTTAAAAAAACGCCTAATGGATTTCGAGAAGACGAATATTTGAATCATACTTATGGGGATGATAGAGATGGGTATGAGAAATGGAAATCATCGGATGATGCTATAAATTTAACAGTAGGATACTCTGGGGTTATCTCGGCTAGGGAAATCTTAAATAGTGATGATAAATTAGTAGGGTATGTATTTGAACGTAAATTACCCGATGAACCTTGGTTAAATGATTTAAATCAAGAATTTGATAAAGCCTGGAATTTATTCTGTAATCTTTTAGATGTTAAAGATAAAGAAACTGTTAAATATTATCTATTTAAAGATATTTATGCTTCAGTTCGAGATCGTGGTCAAGAGACAATCGAAAAATTAAATACTATGAATAAAATTTTAGAAAAATTTGATGAATATGAACAATATAAAGATGAAGATGATAAGCAATTCATAGATTTTTTTAATAAATTAAAGGGGTAGATATGGCGGATATTTTATCACAAGATGAGATTGATAGATTGTTGGGATTAGATTATGAACTTAGTGATTTTCCAATTTATATTATTTCTAGCAAAGGTATTATGGAAGTTACGTTTGATTCTTTAGGTGTAGAAAGTGATTCAATTGATGAATTTGATTTAAAAAATATTCTTTCTAAAAGATTCGATATTTCAAGAGAAAATATAGAAGTTTTTAGAAGTAAATTAAATGCAATTAATGCAATTCAAAGAGAATACGAAAATACAGAAAGACTTGCGAAAAAATATAATACGGCGTTAAAAAGTTTGGAAAAATATTTTGAAGAACACCCTGAATATAAAATTTAAAAAGGAATCATATGGGATTTAGAACATATATAGGTAAAATATCAAAAGAGGAATTTAATAAGATAAAGGATAAATCATTTGAAGAAATGCCTATTTATAATGAAGATTTTGATGAAGATGAAATGCCAGGACCTTATGATTTAGTAGAAATGGTTTACGAGTTAGGAAAATATGTTAATATTGAAAAAGAAACGTACTGTCTGTTTTCAGATGATCATCTAAATGACTATTATAATCAAGACTATACTTTTATAGGATTGACTCAAGAAGGGTTTAGATTAATAATTAATGATTATGTGGAAAATACACATAAGTATTATCAGGGTCTTTTTGATTCTATAGGTATTATTGGTGTCGATGACCAAAAAATAAAACAGCACTTTGCTTCAATGGTTATGGAGTGGAAAAATAATCCAGTAAATTTAAATTTAGATGTGGATTATATAACCGATTCATGGAAATATGAATATGCTATTTTTGAGTTAGTTAGGTTATTTAAAGTGTTTGATTGGGATAATGATATAGCTGTTATATATGGATATTAAGGAAATAATATGGGAATAGAAATAGAACGAAAATTTTTAATTGATTTTAAAAAGATAGACTTGTATGATAAAAAAATAGAAATTAAGCAGGGATATATTCTGAATAGTCCTGAAAAGGTAGTACGTATTAGAGTTGCCGATAAAGATGCATTTTTAACAATTAAAGGTAAAAATGAAGGCGCTTCAAGACCAGAATTTGAGTACGAAATACCATATGATAATGCTATCGAATTATTAAAATTTACTGATGATAGAATTATAGAAAAAACTAGATATATTTTGAAAATAAATAATGATATTTGGGAAATTGATAAATTTCATGGCAAAAACGAAGGTCTTGTAGTCGCTGAGATAGAAATACCATCTGAGGATTATGATATAGAGTTGCCTGAATGGATACTTAAAGAAGTAACATCAGATACAAAATATTATAATAATAATCTTATAATTCATCCATATTCTACATGGGATAATGTATAATGTTGATATATAGGAGAAATAATGATTCTGGATGAGATTGTAAACATTGAAAAGATCGGTATTGAAAAAACTATTGATATTGAAGTGGATGGAGACCACCTATTTTATTGTAATGGTATTTTAACTCATAATTCAGCAGCAGGTGATGTTGCTGATGTCTCAGAAGAAAATATCCAAGGGGGTATTTCTAAAATTCAAGCAGCCGATAATGTTATTGGTTTTATACCAAATGCACAATCAAGAGAAATGGGTATAATGCGAGCTAAATTCTTAAAAACAAGAGATAGTAGTGGTGTTGGTAGTACTGTTGATTTTAAAGTCGATTGGAGTACCTTAACATTTGAACCTTGGGATACAACTGGAGAGAATAATCCATCAGTTTTGAATTATGCAGCACAAGCGCAAAATGCAGCACAATCATTAAATGCAGATCAACCCTTGCAAAAAACTACAAAAGGTAAGAAAAAACCATCTGCTAGTGATTTAAAAGGTAATTCGGGTGCAGTAGTAAAATCGGATGATGAAGATGATGATTCTAGCACATCGGGTAAAAAAACCAAAGGTATTATTAAGGGACTTGGTGGTAAAAAGAAAAAAGGACTTAACAGAGAAGTTAAGATGTTATAAAAATGCGAATAATATTCTATAATTATTTTGTACCTTACAGAAATTTACTTAAAAAAAATAATATTGAGCGATTTAATACTTTTAAAGAATTTCATAATAATTGGATAAGGGATGAAGAATGTATTATAATACTCCCTGTGCAAGTATTTGATTTAGTTGGATTAGATATTCGATTCATATTACGAAATTATGGAAGAGATGATTCTAAGAGATTTTTATTTATTGGTGATAGAAAACAAATTGAATTTGCATTAAGTCAGAATGATAAATTTTTACAAAATATTATAGATGAGGTACATTTACCAATATTATCTAATACTCTAGAAGTAACAATATTAGAAAAAATTAAATTATTGGAAAAAAAAGGTAAGAAGGTTTAAGATGTATGGTGCAAATACAATAGTTAGAGTTTATATTGGGCCTAATGATAAATACACTTATGAACATTTGAGAAAATTTTATCATTTAGCCAAAAGACGTTGGAAAGTTGCTGATGTATGGGGAGCCGATGAAGTTATGGTTTTAGAAAATAATAGACGACATGCAAATAAATATCAGCGCTCTCTTTCTATTTTAGGTTGGATTACATCTAATAAAAAATATTTAAAAATTGAGAAGTATTATCAGGGCTTAGTAGGTGATCCATACTATGAATATTTTGCTAAATTCTCTAAATATGTTTTGACTTGGTGGGGCTTAGGTTCTAGATTCGTAAAAAAATCATCAAAAAAAGATAGAAATATAAAATCGATACCTAATACACCAATGTTCGACCCATCAATTCATTTTGATAAGAATTCCATTATGGAAAAAATCTATATGCAGGGTATGAGTTATGATGATGCTATGAAAACCACCTTTAAAGGTAAAGCTCAACTTGCAGATATTATTAATGGTTTAACAGATTATAATAAAAAAATTGGTATGTCTGATGAAGAAGCTTATGCTGATGCATTAAGAGTTTCGGAGATTGTGAGTAGAAACTTGGCATTAGATAAAAATGCTCCTATGGATAATCAGTATTCGTTTTTAATAAATTATTATAATAAATTCATTGATACAACTAGACGAATTATGATGCCCTTAGATATGAATTTATTTTTTATTAAAGAAGCTCTAAAATACAATCCTAATCTTTCATTATATGTTTTAAGTCCTGACAATAATATGCATAGAATCCAGGGTATTGTTGGGGAACGTTGTGAAAATATAATGATTGCTATTTCAGCTTTTAAAGATACAAAAAAATATGATTATGAGTTTGTTTATTCGTATGGGTCTCACACCTTATTTAATCATGCTGAAAATGGTTTTATTAAAGCTAAAGATTTAAAAAAGCTCACTACAAAAACCAATAATCTTATGTATGGTTCCAAAAAATGTAAGATTGAACATAGATATGATTCAGAATATATGTTTGACCTTATTTTAGAAGGAACACCCGCGGGAAATTATTTTCCTTGGGTCGATGCATTTCATAATGTTCAGTTATCCCCAGATTATTCAAAAATAATAAATCTTGAAGGGAAAGATATTATAGTATAAATAAAGGAAAAAAGGATTCTGTATGTTACTTAAAAATTTAAAAACCCTTATTGAAGTTGATGAAAATGTAGATACTAAACAACCGGAAAATAATAATGTTCCTGTTAAAACAGATAAACAACGAAAATTGGATAAAGAAACTACTGATGGTATTGCTAATGAAGAACAAAATACAGCAATTAAAGTAGCAGAATTTTTAGAACCTATTCTTTCTCAATCATATGGTGCAAAAGATATTAAAGCTGAAAAATCTATGGTTATTATTAAAGGTGTAAAAGATAAAGCGACAAACTCAGATTTTATCAATTCTGTTCAACAAGCTACTATTGCAGCTATTGGTATGGATGGTAATAAAAAATTCGATATAACTGGTCCATTTCCATTTGGTGATGGAGTAGCTATGACTTTCACTAAAAAAGGTTAATTTAAGTTATTAAAATGTATAATTCACTCTAAATATGGAGTTTAATTATGCAGCGTTTATCATCAGAACACAGATCTTTATTACAAACTAATCCACTATTTTCAAAAATGATTTTTGAATTTCATGATGGGTGGTTTGAATTAATTTACGACTTGGGTATGAAAATCCTAGGTTATTGTAATGCTAAAAAAATTGAACTTCCTCAAATCCGCCAAATTAAAGAAAAATTTGGAACTCTCCGTTTTTATTATATTGATAAAACCAATGATGCACAGATTAGAGAGTGGGTTAGAGATGCTGAATCTCGATCAGAATTTATATGTGAAGAATGTGGTGAACGTGGCGAATTGAGAGTTGATAACGGCAGATGGGGAGTAGTTTGTAGTATTCATAGTTCCCCTACTTCATTATCTCTATCAGAATATCAAGAAATGAGAACAAAAGCAGAGCATGAAGCAAGAAAATGTTCTAAATGTGGTATTGGTGGAGCAGAGATTTACTGGGATGGAGCTCAAACTATAAATTTATGTAATCAGCATAAAGAAAATTATTCTTTATTATCTCAATATTTATCAGAACAAAAGGTTGCGGATCTATGACTGAGGCAGAAAGAAAGTTTTTATATAGTTTTAGTAATAGCATACGGGAAGCTATGTTGGAAGAACATTATATGTTGCATTTTGATGAAGAGAAAGAAGAATTTATATTTGTTTTAAGAACTGCAACAAATTGTAATACTCGGCATGCACTAACAAAAAAAGAAGTTTTAAGATGGTATTACTCGGAATTAAATAATGATGATTCTAACCTACTTAGGAATTTTTCAAATTATTATGATTTAGAATATGATTATTTTTTATTTAAACTTAAAGAAATTATAAAAAAATATTTAAGAATATATCCGGAATATTTTGTTTAGGAGTAAATGGTGGAAGAACGGGTTACAGGAACTTTTAAAAATATGGAACAAACATATGGTTCGATTGTTACGGAACGAACTATCAATAATGAAGTCTTATGGTCTGATACTGATTCCATGAGAGAGTTAAGAGATCGATTAGCTACGATTCATAGTAACCAAATTGATCTTAATTTACTTGAAGAATTAAAAAGAGTATTGGCAGAACCAATTCAAAAAACAAAAGAAGAGAGAGTTATTGATATTGTTTGTGGTGGTTTTGAAAAACATTTTAATATGTCATTAGACGAATTCAATGATATTTATAAAAAAATTTTAGAAAATAATCCAGAAAAATTGATATGAATAGTTTAATAATACCCTTTGCTTTAATATATTTTATTTTTATAGTTTTAATTTATATTTCTGTTTTATTGAGTATTTTCGTAATTAACAGTTTGACTTATCTAATTTATTACTTTAAGGCACTATTAAGAAAATTAAAACTATAATATAATAAAAAGGTTTTTTATGGCTAAATTTAAACGATTTATGTATTCACCATTTATTTTATTTTCTGTATCAATCAGTTTATTCATTATAGGATATTTGACTCATCAAATCAATGCTGTAATTCTGTATATGTTAGAATTTACAGTTATTTTTGAACTTGTACGAGGATTTACACATTATTTAAAAGATGGTCAGCTTAAAGTTCGATATGGTATTGATGCAGCTATTTTTTATTCTATGAAAGAATTATATATAGGATTTGTTGAATTCAAAATTGATAGTGACCCTACACTTATTATGGTAAGTTTAGTCGTCTTTGTTGTTTTAATATTCGGACGATTTATTAATTCAAAAATGATAGAAGAGAAACGTAAATATTGTAAGTATAATGATGGTACTGGTAATTGTTCTAAAGATACGTTTAAGGTATAATTATGATTAGAGTTGATATTCAAATGGATAAAGAAGATGCCATCAGAGCTATGCTTGATGGCTATCATATAATTGAATCTACATTACAAAGTAAAAGCGAATATAATGGTGAATATTGTACTTATATAAAAGGTACTTTTAAGCGTATTTCACCAAAAGGTATATCATTATTAAATCCGAATGATATGGTTAAAAAATATTGGACAATAGCTAAACCGGTCAAAACAATGTTTCCCAGAAAAATATATAAGACCAATTTAACTACTGGAGAAATTTTAGAATTAAATTTTGTTGATGTCTATGATAATAGATTAAATGATAAAACTATTGAGAGTATTCTAATTTATAAAACATCTAATAATATTAATCCCGAGATTACTATTTGTGCAACAGTAGGAGATTATTTTCAAAATGGAAATAGATTAGTACATTTTAAAACTAAAGGTATTTATTATACTAGGACTAATGCTGTTTTTGAACTAAAATGTCATATTGATGATATTTTAAGATTGAAGAAACTTAATAAAAAGGTTCCAAAAGCCAAACTATTATTAGTTGAGAATCTTCTAGAACATTCACCAGAATTGTTTATTTAAAAATGTATAATTTAAATAAAAAGGGCTTTTATGTATAATATATATGATATAGAAATGGAATTAAATAACCAAACATTATATTCCGTTCCTCAATTAGATGGTTCTAAAGTTGAGGCAATTATTAGGATTCTTACTGAAGAGATACGAAATCTTCAGACGTTAAATTCGACTGTCGAAACATTACAAATGGAATTAAATGCTCTAAAATTTGAACACAAAGAATTAACAAATATTGTAGAAAATATTGGATATGATTACCCTGAAATAATTTTAAAATATCCCCAATTTTTCACACAAAAGGAAAGTATATGCGAATAGAAAGTAAGATACCATTAGTTGTACAAGGCATACAATGTGATAATCCCCAATGCACTTTTAAGGAGGAAAATATTCCATTTGAAGATTATGCAGAGTGGCTAGAACGTCCATGTCCAGAATGTGGTGAAATTTTATTAACAGAAGAAGATTTTAATACTCTTAAACTTCTAATGTCGATTTCTGCAATAGCAAATAATATCGATAAAAAAGAATAATATGCTATGAAAATTTATACTTCGTATTATGCTAATATTAGACATATACCCGATGATTATTTTATAGTCGCTACAAGTGGAGCAATTTCTGATGAAATAGCCTCGGTAGTTGATAGTTGGGACAGAAAGTTAGCACCATCAAAAGACATCTATTTTGAATATAAAGATAATCCTGATTGGGAAAAATATACCAGAAGATTCAAAGAAGAAAGACTTAAAAAAATCGATTGGTTAGAGTTGTTAGAAAAATGGGAAGAAATAGCAAATCAGAAGAATAAACCGTTAGAAAATATTGTATTGTGTTGTTATGAAAAACCGACCGAATTTTGCCATAGACACATTTTGAGCGAAGATCTCGAGAAATTATTTAAAACGGAGGTTAAAGAATTTGGATTGGATCGTCATGAGAGAGTAGACTATAAAATGCAACCAATGGCATCCACAGATTTTTTATTTTAATATGAGTATTTTAGAAAAATCATTAGAAGAATTTATTTTTCCTTTTAGTAAATTGCGATTTGAGTTATTAACTTCACCATCAAAAAATAATATAATTCAAGCAGTAGAAACGGTTAAAAGATATTTTTATTCTAATGATTATCCACACGACAAAGATTTATATTTGGATGATTTAATTGCAATAAAAAATTATATTGAAATTAATTATCCTATTAGTAAATTTCCAGAGTATTACATATGAAATATTTATGGGTGCAAAAAGGTGGTGGTGATTTTAAAATAGGTAAAGATATAACTGAATGCAATCTGAAATTTAATCCTATAAAAATTAATGTGTCGATTGATGAAGATTTTCATAGTAATATAGAATTGCTAAAGTATTTACCTGCAGGTACTGATACGGGATCAGGTAACTTTATTATAATGTATGTTGATACTATTGAAAAAGTACGAGTAAAATGGTATAAGTTAATTATATCTCATTATAATCATTTATTATGTTTAGGAGATTTGATTAATTTATCATCTGACTGGAGTAGTAAGATAAAAGCTATAGAAGAAGAAATAATAAATCATAGAAAGGGGTATCCAGAATTATGGGTATAATATATGATAGATGTAACCTTTTAGCCATGATCGATAGGGTTAAAAATAAAAAATCTATAAGTGAAATAGTTGATAGATATGGTTTTTTTAATGTACGCAAAGAGCTATTACTTATGGATGAACTCCGAAAACTACCTAGTTTTAAGGAAGATAGAACATCAAAGCGTAGAAAAGCCCGTCTTAGTGAACTTACATCTTATTTTTCTAAAGAGGAGTATCCAGAATTATGGGTCTAAATGATGATTTAGCGAAAGAATTTAAGAATATTAGTTTTATAAATCAACTATGTATGGAATGTATATCACCTAAAAGTATTATCGATGAATTTGAGTTGATGTTTGTTCTTCAATTTGTACGTCGTACTCTAGAATATAAAAATTTTCAATTAAGTGATAATCTTATAAAAAATTCAGAAATTGTTTATACTTATATAGTTCATTTATATCCTGTTGACCAATATCCAGAATTATGGATTTGATATAAATAATTATAACCCAACTAAGGTGATAATTATGGAAGAATTTTACGCTAGAATATCTCAGATTCATAGTACTTTCCAACCTGATTTAAATTCTATTGCTAAGAGAGAATTATTTTTATCAACTATTCAATGTTGCTTAATTACAAAATTTCCACTAATAGCTCATTATGATGGATTGACTATAAATTATTATGGTGATGATATTGAAATTTTAATCGATGAAGAATTAGAACAAGAGTTAAAGACTAAATACCCAGAATCATTTAAATAATGTATAATTTTATATAAACTACTCATAAAGGTTATATATGAAAACATTAATATCATCGAATGTTATAAACAAATTTAAAGCTACAATTTCTGAAGATGAATATTTAGAAAAATATGAAATACTCAAAAATTATCAATCATCTAAAAATCAGATTCTAAAAATGAAAGAGACAGAATTTCAAAGTGAATTTTTATCAAGTATTTTTGGTGATGTATTGGGATATATTCCTAGAAATAAATCTATTTCAAATCCAAATTTAATAGTTGAAAAGAAAATCGAGGAAGGGCAAAAGTATATTGACGGAGCTATAATTGATAAAAATGGACGTTCGAGAATTGTTATTGAACTCAAAAGTACACATCACAAAGATTTATTAGTACAAAAAAATAGTAAAGGTGGATCTGGTTTGCATGGGTTAGCACCTATTCAACAAGCATCAATATATTTGTTTTCTGAACCTCTTGCAGCATTAGCAGTAGTTTCTAATTTTGATTCATTAATAATTTTTGATAAAAAAGAATACTTTCGTCAAGAGTTTTCATTGTTTGAAATGGATTATGAAGAATTTAAAGAATTTTATTTAATTTTGTCATCAAATAGTTTTTGGTCTGGACTAACAAAACTCATGATTGATCAAACTTCTGAATCTGATAAAAAAATTGATGATGAGTTTTTTATTAAAACGACTGCATTATACAGAATGCTTATGAATCAAATGGATAAAAAATATGCTGAAGACCTTTTTAATAAATTTTTAGCCTTAGCAATACTAGAAGATAATGGTTCATTACCTACAAATTTAATTAATAGTGTTTATGATAAAAAAGTAGATTTTACTACAAAAGGTAGCTTTTGGGATTTATGGTCTAATTTTTTAAGAGCCATGAAAAATGATACTACATGGCAAAAATCCCAAGGTATTAATGAAAATATTGTAAAAATGGATGTGTGGCAAGATATATCATATTTTGGGAAAGTTAAAGTAAGTAAAGCTACTTTAGATTTACTATTAGAAATATCCAAATACGATTTATGGTCTATACCGTTGGATAGATTATTTTTTGAAATATCTAAAGATATTTTTAATCCTTACAATCTAGTTGGTGGTGAAAATTCATTTGATTTATATAAAGATATAATGAATGAAAGTAATCATGTTGCTGGTTTCCAAACACTTTCATTTGTTTGTAAACAAATTATGCCAAATGATTTTTCACTAATTAAGTTGTTTAACGAAATTTCATCAGAAAAAATAGTTGTTATTGATTCATCTGAGAGCAAAATTATTATGGATCGAGTTTCATCATTACCAAATTATTTTTTAGTAGTTGATTTAGATACACTTGAAGATATAGACTTTTTAAATAGTATTAAAAATGATGTTTTCACAATATCTATAACTGAAGAATATGATGAAATATTAGTTTTTATCCAAATGTCAATTAAACCCGGTAATGATATATGTGTTCGCAGTATAGACAATAATGGAAATATCGATTATGAATATGAAATTAAAAGAGAAGAATTGGATAAATTTAAAGTTATGTCAATTAATGATAAAAAATGGTTAGATAAGTATAATGAAACTTCAACGTATAAGTTAAAAAATTTATTAGATGTATCATCAGAAGATAAAGCTACAATTAGATTTAATTTTGACACCCAAATAGTTACATTATTTGACGCTGAATTAGGACTATGGGAACAATCTCTAGATGATTTTATTGATTCAGATAATTATATTTACTTTACACCTAAAGTTGATCATGCTCATTTAATTTTAAAATCATCGGATTTTAAAAAATATCTTAAATTGACGTATGTTGATAAAACAAATATATTAGATATTCTAATCTCTGAAAAATTAATAAGTTCTGAGTTTTTAGAACGTGCTATAAAGCAAGAAGAATTAAGAAAACGAATTGATTTATTTGAATTAAAATTAGATAAAATAAAACAAACCGATGATGAACTTAAAATTGTCGAATGCGAGTCTCAACTTGATAGATTGTATGAACTTGAAAATGAATACCGTGAATAGTAATGGAAGAATATATTCCGAAGAAGTTATAGGAGATGCTATAACTTCTATGATTATACGTAAGAAAATAGGTGAAGGTACTATAACTGTTGATAAACTCTATGAGGAATATTCATTTTTAGATATTGATTCAATAGTTGTTGATTTATTTAAAAAGGGTATTCAGGAAAATTATTCTGAGCAAACCAAAAAATTATTAGAAGAAATAAAAAATGATATTATTGAGCGGAGACCAGAAATTTGGATTTAGAAGAACAATTTAAAGATTATATTTATATTGATGAAGCAGGTAGAGGTTGTGCTGCAGGTGAATTAGTTTTTACAGGGGTTAAAGTGATTGGTGATGTATCATTTGCTAATGATTCTAAAAAGACATCGTTTAAAGAAAGAGAAGAAATGCTTCAAAAAATACTTAATAATGTTGAACATTGTACAGTTATAACTACTGCTGAAGAAATCGATAAGATAGGCTTGTCATCTGCTATTAAAAAATCTTTAGAAACGATAATTTTATATTTTCCGAATAGTAATTATCTTTATGATGGTGATAAAACATTCGGTGTTGATGAACCTAATTTAAAAACCTTAGTTAAAGCTGATGCAAAAATTAAAGGTGTTGGTGCGGCTTCAATTATTGCTAAGTCAACTAAAGATAAGTTGATGTTGGAACATCATGAAGAATATCCTCAATATAGTTGGAATACTAATTTTGGATATATTACTAAAAAGCATGTAGAAGCAATATTAGAATATGGATATACTTTGTATCATAGACAATCTTATAAAATAAAAGAGATAGAATCTGTAAGAAATAAAGAGACTACTAATATTTTATTTTAGTTTGTTTGATAGATATAATAATCAAAATCTTTTCCATTAAATTTAAATGATATTTCCCATTCTTGTCCATCGTAAGAAGCTAATTCATCGCCTCTGTTAGTGTAGCCGTGATCAAACACCCATTTCGCAATTTTATCATTATATAGTAAATTATGTCTTTTAACTATATCAGAAAGAGCTTCATCACCAAAGTGCTCTCTATACCATTCTATCGCAGAATCATATTGATTATTTAAAATTTCAATATAATCATCTTTATTTTGTTCACATTCTTGTAATGTTTCTTCGTATAATTGCATCATTTCTGATTGCCATTCACTCCACTCATCACTATCTTCATCTTCTGGTTCTTCAGGCCATTCTGGTTCATCCATTAAATTATTTTCAATTAATTCTTCATGTAGTCTATTGATTGGTTCATTAAATTGAGGTTGTTCATTTACAGCTTCATTTTCAATCTCTTGTACATAATCATAATTATTATCTTGCATTATTGGTTCAAACCATGATCTATCAATTAGTGAATCTTCTGCTAAAATGCTTTCAACCATATTATCTGGAAATGCCTCAAATATACCAATATCATCTAATAAACTTTCAATGTGTTCTAATACTTTGGTATCAGCTTCTTCATCGGTTAAAACTAAAAATGTACCTTCTCCTTCATAATCGAATTCATCAATAGAATTATAAATTGAAGATAGATTATTAACATCTACTTCAGAATTTAGGTTGTCTTTAACATGCATTATTACAGCGAATGCTCTGCTACTATTCCAATATTCATCATCAGCTAAAGCCATATATAGTTCAGACATTAATTCATCTGTTAAATCTTCTTCTTTGATAGTAGTTTCAGAACTAAAAAACATTAGTGCAGCATCAATATGATTTTTAATAAGTTTTCCAATTTCTCCACCAATCTCAATATCGTTCATATTGATAGTGCCTAAGGGTGTCTTGACAATCATATTATTTCCTTTTTTTCTTTTATTTATTCTTAAACTTTCTTTTGATATAATAAATCTATGAAAAGAAAATGTGATATTTGTAATACTGATTATTATGTTAAAAAATCTGATTTAGCTAGAGGATGGGGATTAACATGTAGTAAATCTTGTGCAGCTAAAAAAAGAGAAAGATCTAGGAATAACTATGATGAAACAACAGTTAAAATCAATAACCTTAAAAGAAAATTATGGTTTAACAAATATAGAAGTATTGAATTAGAACTCAGAAAGAAAAATAAAAATATGACCGATATTGAAATTTGGGTTGAAATGTATAAGATTACAAATGATGAGATATTTTTATTTGATGAAATAAAAGATATTTTCATTTTTTAAAGGATATTGATGCATATAATATTAACAGATCATGTAAAAAATAGAAGAAAGAAAGGTAAGATCCCACCGCAAAGATTAATAGACTTTGCAACATATCTTATAAAAGAACACGATTTAAAAAATAAAGAAGATGGCCGATATAAGTTCCGTAGGAAATCAACATCAGCGATTATTTCTAAGAAAAAAGAAAAATTCACATTTATCACCTTTTTTGGTGGTACAGGATGGTTGATTGATTCTGATGATTTTTCCGGATTTAATTGCAAAAAACAAACGGCTGAACGAGTTAAACTTTCCATAAAAAGAAGTAAAGAGAAGAATAAAAATAAAATTATAAAAGAGATTAAACCATTACAAAACCTTAATGCTGAAATAAAAGATAAACTGAAAAGAGACACTTTCAAAATTGATAAGTTGCGGGGCACTACAAAAGTAATTCTTAAAGCTATGTTTGGTAATAATCCTGAATTTTTATTTTTATCTAAATTCAAATCATACAATTTAGTTTCAATTTTAAGAAGAGATGGTGGAATTATAAAAACGATTCACAAAAATAAACTTATAGAAATAGGAGTACTAGATGGATAGTAATGGTTTTATAAAGATGATAGGTAAAATGCAAAATATGTGGCAACCTACATATATAGATGAAGAATATGTCAAGGTTTATAAAGATATTTGGTTTGTTGATTCTAGTTATCCTTTTGAAATAACCAGAGATTATGAAATGGTTTTAAAAAATGAAGATGAAATTTTATCTCAAATTGGTTTATTACCAAATGCTCAAAAAATGGTACAAATGATGATGAATTCAACGTACGGTAGTTACGGAGTACCATCGTCAAGATTATATGGAAACCCTTCTCATTATTATGCTCGAACGATGTCTACCAATAATTTTTTTAAAGAGTACAAATATGAAGAAGCAGCTAAAGTAGCACAAAATGAAAAATTGATTGCTCACTATAATCATAAAATTAAAAAAGCACCAAAGAAGAAAGAACAAGTTGAACGTCTTACAAAAATTATTGAAATGCTCGAACAAGAAAACGAAGATTTTATCACAGAATATCCAGAAAGGTTTATTTAATGAATACATCAACAAATCATGTACATACGATTAATACGATACCACTTTATCAAGCCCAACATCATCTAACACAAAAACACCAAAGTACTGGAAGAATCAAGCGTTCTTTTAATCTTGGTTCCTCTTTCCAAACCGGATATAAATATCGGGTATTAACACGATTTCCATTTAGTGTTTCTAGACATGAGGAACTTGATGAAGTAACAGTTTTTGATTTTTTTGACCGTATTACTTATCATCTTTGTGAAACGAGATTGGAAGCTGAAAAAATAAGATTGGAAGCTTTAGAAGAACATTATGATGAACAATATAAAAAATATTTAGCAGATACTTCTAAATTTAAGCGCAAATCGTATAAATTTAATGGGTATGTTTCAGTTGATGGTTTAAAGGCCAAAAGGTTACTTAATAGATACAAAACTGAATTGAATAATTTGGAAAAGGATCATCCAGAATGGCTAATTTGAATCATATCTTATTGCCGGAACACCGAGGTAGAACATGGCTTAATAAATGGTGGAAAACTACTTCTTCCATTAATGAAGAAGCGTTCGATATTATACTTGAGCGAGTTAATATTTTAATAGAACGTTTTGAAATTCCTGTACAAAATCCATCAATGCTAACCTCTATAATGGATCGAATAATTAGGAACTACAATGCTATTGTTTATGAAGAAAATGGAGAAATTATGATAGTTGATTTATTTAATTATCAAACGGAGGATACCTATGCTTTTGGCCTTGGTAACACACCAATATTCAATAAGTATATTTTCGATAATTACCCAGAGTTATTAGTATGATTGATGTAGAAGATATAAAACCAGGTACAGTTATTGAAATTCCATTAAACTTTAAATCGCATAATTTTAGTAATTTAGTTCCTGGTTCACTAGTACTTATTTACTATGTGAATAAATTTTTGTGTTCTGGGATTGATATGAAACGTTCAAAGATGATGGGAATGGATATATCATGGGATGATTTAAAGCAGGGAGTAATTGTAGATTTTATCCCTGAACCAGAACCACTTTTTTATCATTGGGTTGGAGAAGGAAGAACTACTTCGAGTACTGATGCAGTAGAAATTATTTTAAAAAAACAAGAATATCGAAAAAAATTAGGTTTATTAATAGCCGAATTTTATCCAGAATATACTTTATAATAAGGTTTAAATATGAGTTTAAATTCACTTAATTCTAAAATCGTATCTAGTCTAGGAGTCCCACTTTCAAAGATTAGACCTTTGAATACAACAATCACATCAGCACCACCTACGGCATCATCGATGGTGATGGGAGTAGATGTAGCATCTATGTATCCAAGTAGTACTAGTTCTTATAATTCTGGTGGAAATTTAAATTTTGGCTCTTTAATAGATGTACCATATTTAGTTTCTAAAGATTTTCCATTTAAAATAAAAGTTATTTCAAAATCGGATATTAAAACTATTCAAAATAGTTTTAGTGATATGATTGATCTTATGAGTAAGTATGATGGATATGGCTCAAGATTAGAAGCTGAGAAACAGCGTATTAAAAAACTTATAGATGCCACCGTAGATATTAGTATAGTAAAAGAATTAGAAAAATCATTAGAAAACATTGAAGTAGATCATCCAGAGTGGCTAATTTAAATTAATTCATAAGTGATTTAAAGTATAAATAAGTTAAAATTCACTATTATAGTGTATTAGGAATTTTAATGATTGATTTAGATTATATTTTTGATGATGTTAAAAATAAGACAATAACAAAAAAAGAAGCGTATGAGTTAGTAAAAAATATTGGTGATAGTATGACATTTACTACGTCTAAACATACTAGTACTGATGTGTATGTTGAAATAGCAAAAAAAATCCCTGATGATGATTTGATTGAGACTATGATAAATTCTCAAATAGAAAATTATCGTAGTAGTCAAGGGATATATAGATTGTTAGATTTAGCTTCAAAAACTTTTTTTGAAAAAAAGTGGGATGAAGCTATCAATCAACCCGGTGGTTATTATTTAAACTATTATAAGTCAAAGCATACTGATGGAGAAAAACTGTATTATTTATGGACTCATATTTTAAAGAAAAAACCGGCAGCAAAGAATTGGAAAGAAAAACTTAAACAGGGTATTTTAAGTCATCCTAATTGTCCACCAAAGATTACAAATAGACAATTAAGGAATTTAGATAATATACATATTATAGCTTTAAATAAAAATTTAGCATCTAATCCAAAGGCTCTAAAAGCTGTAGGTGATTATGCAGCAGTATTTAGACATGATGGTATATTTGAAAATCTTACAAGAAACAAATATGTTCCTTGGGAGAAAATTTCAGAAGTTGTTGATATGAAAAATCAAGTAAAAGCCATGATGACACCTTCTGTACCTGTAACGTTTAGAAGAAAAGCTGCAATATTAGAATTTTTTAGAAGAGAAGATACTCCTGATAAAGCGAGAGAGGTAATGTATAAAATTACTGGTGATGATGAATTTTTACCTAAAGAGGTACGAGACCTCTTTATTTTTTAAGGATATATTATGAGAAAAAATGCAATTCAAACTAAAGAAAATATACGAGAATGGGTAAAGAATCATTTAGATTCATTCCCTTTTAAAATGAGTATTGAAGAATATGATAATTTAACGGATGGATTAAAATCATTAATTGAAAATAAATTGATTTCTATTCATAATAAGCAATACCCTAATAAAACAAAAGATTCATGGAGACATGACTATAAATTTACTAAAACAGAATTAAATAAACTTAAAATTCCAGACCCGTTTTTACCTCCAAGTAGTTTAAAACGTATTGAAAGTGGGTTGATTAAAGCTAGACAAATAGCTGAAGATAATAAACCTATTAAGTGGGTTGATATTAATGAACGTTTAAAAAAGAATTTTAAAAAATGGGTAGATGAATACGCTGAAACATTTGATGAAGACTTTCTTGGAAGATATTTTGATGATTTACCTGAAGATATAAAATTAGAATGGATTACACTAATGGGTAAAAAGTTTGGTTTAAAAACTCCAGGAGCATTAAAAAAAGGTTTTATTTCAGCAAAAGATATGATTGACCAAGTCCAACATATGAGAATTCCTAATAATATTCATAATGCTATATTAGATGTATTGCCGGAATCAGCATTTTTACAAACTACTAATAAATCTGATATGAAAAACTGGGATGCAAAAGAACAAGTTGCTTTTACGAAATCATTATCTCAAGAAGAATTAAAAGCAGCACGAGAAAATAGAAAAATTGATAAAAAGCGAGTAAAACTACTAGCTAAAGCTAGAACTATTAAAAGTTTAGAATCTTATCAAGAACTTCTTTCAGATCCTCTATTTGATAGAGATATGCTTGAAACGATTATTAAACGTATGGAGCGAAAAACAGCTTTTGATAATGGTTGGGGAGATCAAAATAAAAAAGAAATTCTGAAATTGATTGTTACTCATCCTTTCTTATCATATGAAGATTTAAAAAGAATAGAAAAAGTAAAAGCCCCAAATTATTATGCAGGTTCACAAAAAGAGTATGTTTCAAAAGAATTAAATACTGCTCTAGCATCTAAAAAAGATTTACCTGAAAGTGATCTAATGAAGATGGTAAAAAAGCAGCAATTCGATATTAAAGTAATTGCATCTAAAAGAGATTTAAAAGAAGAAAATAGAGAAATCTTGATTACATATACTATAAAGCATCACTCACATATGCCAGCTCAATTAGAAGAAGTATTTTCTAATTTAAAGATTAAAAAAGATAAGTATAAAAAGGAAATTATAGAAGCATTATATTCAAAATATATAGAGAAAAATTGGTTAGCTAACGGAATCCGATTCTTAGAGGTTGTAGATAAATATAATTGGCTGTCTGAAATTGATGAAGAATTAAAATCAAAAATAGCAAGATCATTAGTTAAGAACTATAAAGATAATAGGATTAGTCAAGATAGATTAATAAAAATGCTAAACAAAATATCTGCAGGTGCGGATTATTTAATGAAACTATATGAAGAAACTGGCGATGACGCTTTCTTACCAACTGATGTTAAAGACATTTTTATATTTTAGGTGATATTGTGGAAAATGATTACAAAATTTTATTAAATGATATTAAACAAAGTGCTAAGGGTAAAATGGTTTTTAATTCAAAAGAGATTGTGAGTCAAGAAATGTTAAGTCCTCAATTAGCAAGAATAGCTATTGATTTAGTTACATCAAGAAGAGGAAATGAAATCTATGAACTTGCTCCAGCTGTAGCCGTAGAGATCAATGACCCAATGGTTAAAGATCATATTTTAGATGAAATTCTTAAAAACTATTTAAATAGGCAATCGGCACCAACAGCAATTATTGAATTTCTTATTAAAAATGCTAATAAATTAGACATTGGTCTAATGGAAAAAATTTATGATACATCGGATGAAGATTTTAAACTTTTTTTAAGAAATATAGGACAAAAGTTTAGAGAAGATTTTAATATAAAAGTATATAATGAAACTGGCGACAAATCATATTTGCCAGAAGAAGTAGCAAGTATATTTATTTTTTAAAGGATAAAAAATGTTTGAAATAGATGAAATGGTATATAAATTAAGAAGTATTATTGATTATGATACAGCGATAAAATATTATAACGATGAAATAAAAATAAAGTTAAATCATGACTTTCAATATGCAGAATTATTACGCAAATATTTAGATAAAACAACAGCTTTAAAATATTGGCAAATTGGATTTGATATAGTATCTGATATAGATTCTGAATCACTTTGGTCTGATTTTGTATATCTATTAAATTCTAAATTAGCTTCTAAAAATAAAAATATCCCTTGGTTAGCATCAATGGTAAGTAATCTATCAAAAAAAATTAAAGTTGGGCATAATCTTGAAACATTAATTATGTTATTTATTAATGTTAATTTGTTCCGATTTTATATAAAAGAAGTTCATCCAAAGTTAGACCAAGATGATTCCTATTGGGCAATATCTTCAGCAAGTAAAAATATGAATTTAAATAATATCGATGAATTAGTTGAAATAGCAGATTATAAGCTTTTTGAACGTATTTTAAACAATGATAAGGTAATGCCTGAAAATAAATTAAGATTATTAGAGTTGTTTTTAAGAAAAACTCAATTTGGTGTTAAAAATTTTAGTAGTCTGGATTTTTTATTTTTGCTTGAAAATCATCGTCGATGGTTTAATAATGTAAATGTTATGAATTCAACAACAGCAGCATATAGAAATTTATTACCTGATGAAAGTGTTGCAAAATTATTAACTGAAATTATAATGGATGGAGATTTTACAGATGAATCTAAATACTTATGGCTATCAAGTATGTATCAATATAAATTAAATGATACAATGGGAGTAGCATTGTATGGATTAACTCAAGATGTTAAATATCTAACAGATGAAATTAAAGATATATTTGTATTTTAAGGATGTAAATTATGAGATATAAAATAAGTAGTAAATTATTGTCGGATATTGTATCTAGTTATCAAGAGAGTATGAGATTGAGTGTTGGTCCAGAAATTAAATTTGTAGATGCAGAAATTGAACATCTTACATGGGATGTACTTTTAGAAGAACCTATTTTTCTAATTAATTATTATGGCTTTGATGAAGATATTTATGATTCTGATGGGTTTTTCTTTTGTCGGGATATTATTGGTTTTTCGATGGATGATGAAAGTGAAAATGAATTAGAACGTAGATTTGGTGTAGATAATGAAAAAGTTGAAAAACTATTTATTGAACTTTTTAAAGAATTTATATCAAATAATAGTTTACCAACTATGGACATTATAGAAGAAATTTATTATTACAATTATAATTTAATTAAGATAATGAATGATATTGAATTTTTTAATAAGTTAGAAAATGAAGAAAAAGAGTACCTTTATAAAGTTACGAATGATACTTTATTTTTACCAAAAGACGTAACTGATATATTTGTATTTTAATAAGAGGCTTAAAAATGACTAGAAGAAAACCAAGAAGTTTGCGAGGTAGAGTAGCAAAGAGAGGATTTAGAGAATTATCATATGATGATAAATTAGATTATATAAATAATTCACATCAAGCAGTAAGTGAATTTAGATCATATCCTGAAGATTTTTATAATTTTCTTGATAAGATTGATTGGCATAATGTAGATTTTTGTAAAGCTTTACGGAGACCAAAGGAATTAAAACTTCTTTTAGATCAAAAACTTTTAGACCAAAAGGCTATCGATATAATATTTTTAAATACTCATTTCTTCCCTATCTTTAAAAATCTAATTAAATTAACTAGTGAATCTAATAGTGTTATTACTAAACGTATGCTGGAATTTTTAAAGCGAGATTTTGAAAGTCAAGAACCAAAGCATAAGTTATTTAAAAAATTAGATAAAGAGGGAATAATAGATTGGGATGTTTTGAATATGCATAGTTATTTCCAAAGTTATATGAGTTATATTTTTGGAAACTATGAGTCTTATACAGATTTCGCCAATTATTTGCTAGATTCGGATAAAATTAGTTTAAATGGTGAAACTGAACGTAGTATTTGGCATACGTTTGATATTGATTTAATGATTAAATTATTAAAAAAAGATAGAAAAATAGCAACTACCCCAAATGTCTTTTTAGATAATGGGAATATTGATGAATTTTTTGATAAATGGCCTAAAGATAAAGTACAGGAATTTATAAAACTAGTTAATGATAGACCGGAACTTCAAAACTGTATTATTGAAAATGCATACATATCATTATTACCAGAAGAAGTAGCAAATATATTTGTTTTTTAAAGGATAAAAAATGTTTAAATGGGATAATTCAAAAGATTATGATGCAAATGTATTTGATTATATAGTCTATTCTGATCCAGAGAAATTGGTACAAACTTTTTATAAAGATTTATCTCTAAGAGTTGAGTTTGAAACATCGGATCCAAATAGACATATGCCAATGGTTATTAGTACTAATTCAATAATTGAAACTTTATTGCAAGAATTTCATGATGTTTTCACAGAACAAGAATTAATAAAGATGGTTAAATTATTATTTAAATTAGATTATGAAGATAAGTATTTTATTATCCGTACTTTAAATAGAAATTTTTTGCATAATGAACTAACTATTGATAATTATATGCTTTGTCGTATTATTGAAAAAGTAACACCTAGTAAAAATATATTTACATCTGATATTGTTGATTTGATGCATAGGAGTAAGCAATTTATTATACCTTATTTAACAGCATTTAAATATCGATTGTCCAATCATGATAAACATTTTCTTTATACTGAATTTACTGAAGATTTTTCTGGTATGTTTGATAAAAAAATAACATACTGGATTATGGATAATATTGATGGTATTAGTAAAATGGTTATAGATTCTGGAGAAGAACTCATTTATATACCAAAAGAAGTTAGAGAAATTTTTATTTTTTAAGAGAAATTAAGGATATATTTAATATAATTAAAAATAAGAGGAATTAAAATGAGAACGGAAATAGAAATACTTGCAGAAATTGAATCAGGTAAGATTACAATAACTGATGCATTAGAAGAAGTTCATGAAACCGGTGCATACTTACTAATACAAAAAATTGCTAATATGGAATTGACTAAATCCGAAAGATTATTATTAATATCTCTTATACCACAAGTAGATGATGTCTTGAGTCTTAAAAATTTCTTTTTAACTTTAAAAAGTCATGATGAAATAAAATTATTTTTAGAAGAATGTAATAAATCAAATATTAGTACAAGTATATATTATGCTCTTATGATACGGAATGATATAGATAAAAAAATCTACTTTCGTCCTATAATTGATGCCCTTGCGGGAAGAAGCCAAGAATTTGTGGGGTTGATAAAGAAACTGATAAAAAAAATAGATAATATTTTATTATCTGATATTGAATATCTTTATAAAAATGCTGCAAGAAGGGATTTTGCTAATATTATCAACGAACATATATCAATTTTTTCAGAGGATATCATCAAGTACATTTTTGGAATTGTAAAGGATATGGAAGATAAAAATCCTCCAGTTTCAAGACTATTACTTCATGCTTTAGATGTTCAAATTATGGACAATCCAAGAAAATATAGTTTTGAAGATGAATTTAAAATGTATATGTATGAATTTACTGGAAATGATGAATACTTGCCAGACGATATAAAAACGATTTTTATATATTAAAGGGGGTTTAGTGTTATCTAATAATAAAATTAAATTTTATAATGAAAACATACGTAAACCCCTAGAACTTCTTGGTTTTAACTCTATTCCAAGAGGTGAAACTTACAATGAATTTTCTAAAGGTCGTAATTATAAATATAATGCGTTGATGCATATTTCTGTTCAAGTAGATTTTGAAAAATTATTATTTAAATATCGTCTTAGCTTTCCGTGGTATAGTAATTTTTCAACTATTCCAATTGCATATAAAATACTACTTTTACCTAAAAGAGAAATAGTTGTAGAATTATCAAAAGAGAATTATCAACAAGAATTAGAAAATATTTTTTCCGAAATTGTGGACCAATTAGAAAAAAATAAAAAAGAATTTGATATTATGATTCGAGAAAAATTAAATGAAGTAGATGAAAATAGTATAGCTAAATTATTTACACCTATCAATACACCAATACTACTAAATTATTTAGATTTAGAATATACAGATTATATCAAAATTATTTTTAGTTTAAGAAAAAGATTAAAGAATTATACTGAAAAAATAACTATTCTTTTTATGCATAACATGTCTAAAAAGGGATTGAGACTTTCAACTTCTGATTTAGAATTATTAGAAACTATTGAGTATAATAGTTCTATAAAATTTTCTCAACTTGAGGAACTTAAATCTATTTTTATATATTAAAGGTACATTATGATACTAAAATCAATGAAAGTTTATGATAAAAAATGTTTATTAGAAAATGATCAGTTAGAATCCAGTATTGTAGATAAACTGGCTAATGATAGATCAATCACTATTCGATATTGGGCTGTTTCTCATAAAAATATTAGTAGTCAGAGTTTATCTAGAGCATTGTTATCAAAAAAGAATTTTGATAGAGAACAGATTTTATCTTCAATTTTATATAATAAAAAATTAGATTTTGAAACAAGATTAACATTCGTAGAAAAATATCTTCATAATATTGAAGTAGTACTAGATTTTTATGATATAGTTTATAATACCTCTTTAGAGGAACGAAATCAAATAATAGAAATCTTTGTTAATCGATTATTATTAAAGCAGACTTTAAAATATGAATATTTTAAATATATTCCAAGTTATATAAATTTAGCGTTAGATGAATATTCTAAGATTTATGAAATATTTTTAAAGCGTGCACCATCAATTTTGTTAGTTACGCAAAATGGTTTTGAAAGGGACAATCAAACATTTTCTAAAACTCAAATTAAGCAAATTTTTAAAGCTGTCGTGGATAATAATAAAAATTATGGATGTTTAGTATATGATTTAGGACCTACATATTTAAAATCAATCCCATCACATTTTTTAAATTATGTGATAAAGACAAAAAATATAACAAAAAAAGAAATTGAACTTTTTTTAATGAATGAAAATTTTAACGAAAAAATGATAATGAAAATCATTAATACTGTTGATTATGATGTACTACTAGAAATTGCTAGATCATCTATTTTAACAGAAGATATTGAACAACGGATTTATAATAAAATAAAAACTCATGATATTGACAGTACTTTGTTCTATGCATTATTATCGAATCCAACTCATAATTTTGAAAGGTCATATGATTTTATGGTAATGCATCATACTTATTTTACGATATCTTCAATTATGAAGTCTATTATAAGTTCAAATTACCCTGTTACATTAATTGATAAAGTCATTAATGAAATCAAAATAGTGCATCCTTTAACAGCACTAGGTTTATATATAGTAGAAAATAATACATCAGAAATATATTTAAATAAAATTTGGGATAAGTATTGGGATGGTCAAATCATTAGTTATACACCCAGATATAGAGCTTATAATAGGTTTGATAATAGTATAAAAGATACTTCATATATTATTCAGTTGATGATTACAGAATCATCACTAAGTTATAAATTTGCGTATAAATATTATAAAGAGACTAATGAAGTTAGATATTGTAGGAATATATCGGAGTATAATTCTGATGAAATAGATAGTATATGGTCAAGTGTTAGAGACACTAATATTTTTGAATATTCTAAGAGTTATTATAATGATGCATATTATATTGAAGATGTAAAAGTTGCGTTATTAGAATATGCAAAAGAGAATAATTTATCAAAATATATAGTTGATGAATATCAGATGTTTAATAATACAAAATATATTGCTAAGGAAGCATTAGACTTATTTGAATTTTAGTGAGGATTAAATGAAACTACATGAATTAAATGAAAAGGTTAAAATTGTTAATAAAAGTGATTTAGATATGTTTAGCAATTGGGATGCTAGATTTTGGATTGATATGGACGATTATATAGACACAGTAAAAAAAGAAGGTGTAGAAACGGCAATTACACTTGTATCAAAAACAATCAAGAAAATAGGTGAAGAAAATTATATCACCTTAAAAAATCTTGCAGATAAAGAGAAATTTGGTGTACCAGAGTTTAATAAAGCGATAGATACCAAACATTTAAAAAGTATTGATGCTTCAAAAATAGTCATTCTTATGGATTTAGTTGATCGACGTGCTAAGATACGTAAAAGTAAATTGGAATCTGAACTTAAAAAGATTCAAAAACAAATTGATATGCTGGGGTAAAAAATGAAAATAAAAGATTTAAATGAAATGTTTTTAAGTGGTAATCTAGACGCTGCTCTGGATTGGGATGAAACTCCTTCAGATGTTAAGGATATGGATGGTAATCCAAGTAAATTACCTATTCAAATACCTAAAAAATTTAAAGTAAAATATAAGAAAAAACGAAACAAAAAAAATGACACAAAAGCAGTATGATCGAATAGTTGAACGTTCTAAAAGTTCAAGGTATTCTACAAGACAAAAAGTAGCAAAAGATCCGGATACACCTATTGAAATTGTAAACAATTTAATTCTTGATGATGATTCTAGAGTTTCATTAGTTGCCGCATTAAATGGTAACATTGATGAGAGTACATTAGGACTTCTTTTAGAATCATACGATATATCTTCAAATATTTTTATTGAGATATATAAAAATAGAAATTTTAAAGAAAAATGGATCCCAAATTTTATCCGTATTTTGAAATCGCATAATATTTCTCCAATGTTTATAATTTATTCTAATCGCTTTTTACAAAATATGGATGATTGGTTGAAAACTTTTGATGAAGTAATTAAAGTTCAAGAGGAAGTTGGTAGTTTAATTACTGTTTCTATCTCAAATAAATTTTTTGTTGTATTTGTAAGAAAAGTAGGATATAATAAAAACATTTTTAAGTCTAAGGCTATATTAAAGATTTTAGATACGTTCGGCGAATTATTTCATAATGTTTCTGGTGGTATATTTAGTGCTATATTAGAAAATATTGATGATGATGATCAGGAAGTAAGAAAAAAGATTTATGAAATTACTAATGATTCAAAATACTTACCACAAATATTACAAGATGTATTTATATTCTAGGAATTAATTATGAAAATAAATCAAAAAGCAAAACAAAAAGAGAGAACGAGACTATTAAAATACATTAAAGATGATAATATTGATAGTGTAAAAGAGTTTTTATTGACCTATACTTATGATGACTTCGATAAGTTATTTAGGTATGCTTGTGAGAATGGTGAGAACGTTATAAAATATTTATTAGGTGAATTTGATGATTTTTATTCATCAGAAATTGATTCTGGATTAGTATTTTTAGTACAAAAATTTCCAAAATTATTTTTAGAAATTCACAAAAAGTTCATAAATCAAAAAGGTTATAAAGATGCAGAAATAAGATTTATGAGAATTGCTGCTAGATTTGGAAAAGAAGATTTATTCACTTATTTTATTAATGAACGAGGTATTGATCCGGCTCAACCAAAAAATGAATTATTATATAGTTTAATTAGAAAAACAAAAATATCTGCTTCAGGTAATAATATTCAAAGAATGATAGAAATACTTAAAAATGACCCTAGAGTTATAGAAGAAGCGGCAAAATGTAACCAAACTGATTTATTGCCCGATGACATCAAAGATATGTTTGTATTTTAGGGGATTTTTATGAAGATTTATGATGAATTAATTTATGATGATATTAGTATTTATTTAACCTATGAGCCTTATGAACATATATATCGTCGTGCTAGAAAAAGATTAAAACAATATTTTTCTGAAGAAATGTCAGCTGAATATTTTAATGAATTAATATATGCAGATTATATTGAAGTTCAATCAGATAAAAAAATATCTGAAGCTAAACTTAATAATTTTAAATCATTTATGATTGCTTATTTCTTTGATAATAAAAATATGACGTCTAAAACTTATTATAAATCATTTGAATATATAAAGACTATGGAAGATCCATTAGAACGATTTGATGATCTTTTAACTAGTTCATTTTGTACAGATGAAGTTTTCTTATATTGTTTAGATAATGAATATATGGGTAATGATGAAGCTACACCTAGAAACATTCCATATAATAACTTTAAAGATAAAACGATAACAGAATTTTTAAAAGCAATAGATTGGTCGTGGTTTCATAAAGCTCCGCAATACGTAACAGCTTTATTAGATCAAAGAAAATTGACACAAATTCAATATGAATTGATATTTAATCAATTTAGTGACTATACAGATATAGTATTTCTTATTGTAGAAAAAGGTGGACGTATTCCCGATGATAAATTTATTGAGTTACTGGGTAAGTATGATACATTTGATATTAGTTATGCTAAAGTTGGAAAGGCTATTAAAGCTAAAATTTTAGAAAATTATGATTTTATAAGAAAGTCAGAATACCTTTCAGTTATCATGGACTTTTTAACTATGGATGCAAAAGATTTTGAAAGAGCTCAAATTTATGATGCAATATTGCGCTATAAGCTTTCTAATAATTATCTTCATAGTGAATTTCAAAGCGACCTTATAAGACGTATAGCTTTTGATACAAATGCTATAGATATTTTAGCAGAGAAAGCAGATTTTTCTAAATATGAACCATCAACACTTATGCTAATTTATGAACTAAATAAAAATGAATTTTTCTTACCATCAGAAATTAAAGAAATTTTTATATTTTAAAAATAAATAAAGGAAAAATAGGATTTTATATGACTAGTGAAGAACGACAAGAGAAATTTGCTGAAGAAAATTACGCAGGATTAGATGAAACGGGACAAGCCATGCTTGATAAACTAGAAATTATAAAAGAATATTGGAATATCTACGCTTCAGAAAAAAATAGAGAATCAGAAAAGGCAGAAAAAGCATATCGACAAATGGAAGAGGTTGGTAAAACCTTAGAAAATGATTATACCATTTTAAGTATAAAACTGTCAAATGTAGTAGGTCATGCTTTGAATTCAAGTTCAACTAAAATGATACGTAAAGTTATAAAGTTTTTAGATAAACATTCTCTTAATGATAAAATGATTCATTATGGGTTAATGAAAATAGCATCCGCAAGAACTAGTGACGGATCACTTATGGAAATGGCGATGACTGTTGCTGCAAGAAAGGATGATGTTAAATTTGCATCTGAGCTAATGTCTTTCATTGAAAAAAATAAAGGACGAGAAAATATCTGGGAATTTCCAGGAATACCTTGGGATTTAAGAAATGCTGGTGATATGGTTAATTTTACTCGAACTATTAGTAAAGAGCGTATTGCATTGGATGCTTTAGTTAGTGGGTCAAAACATATGTATCAATTTTTAGTTGGTAGTGAAGGCTTAAATAAAGATACTATTGTTAATTATATAAAACAGCCATATAGTGCGTTTACTATAAAAGAAGCAAGAAATGTTATTGCTCTTGAACCGTGGACAGTTGAGAAGTTTTTAGAATATGCTCCAGATAGAGTTCCACCTGAAGTTTCAGATATATTTATATTTTAAGGATTACGGATATGAATATTAGACAAGCTATGAAGATTGAAGCCTCAGGACAAAGAGACGTTAAATTAACTAAAGCAGCAGAACTTATAAAAAATGGTGACCGTAATATTATTGAAAAGTCATTAAATAATTTAAAATTGAATGATTGGATTGGACTAGCATTAAATCCGAATTTGACGGGTGATGACATTGAATTGATGTATAAACTTTTAAAAGAAGATTATAATTTAGAACGTGAAAAAAATATTCCCAATTCAACAAAAACAAGAAATGCAGGAACTCGAGCTAAAATTCGTAATCTTCTTGCTGTACACCCAAATATAAAATCTGAAACGATTGATAAAATCCTTAAAGGTGCAAGATTATCAATTCCAACGGTTTTGAATAATCCAAAAATTACTAGTACTCAAATAGATAATTTTTTTAATACACAAGTATTATTACAACCTGAAAAAAATATGGGGTCGTATAGTTTTGTAGGATTAGATAAATTAATGCAAACATCACAGATAACGAAATCATTAGTTCAAAAGTGGTTTGATACTTTGAAAGAATATGCCGATTGGACATATTCTGATAACCAATGGTATTCAGTTATTAAAGCATTTTTAGAATTTGATGATTGTCCAGAAGAAATTATAAACCTAGCTGCTTCAGCACCACTTAAATCGGATAATTTTTGGTCTAATACACTTAGGAAAATGGCGGTGAATCACAAAAATGCATCAAATGATACGATGGTACAAGCTTATAAAATTACTGAAGATGAGCAATTTTTACCAGATGATGTAAAAGATATTTTTGTCTTTTAATTTAAATTAAAGCTCAAAAAGGTATAATAATAATATGAAAGTTTTAAAAAAAGATTTAGAAAAAATTGTTAAAAAAGAAACTATTACTATTGAAGATTTAGAGATATTTCTAAAAGGCAAAAGTAAAGATGCATTTACAAGCTTGGCTTTTAGAAATCAATTACCATTAAACGATGAAATAATAAGAGGATTTATAAAAAAATATCCAGATTCTTATGGTCATTTAAGACGTAAACATGGTGATAAGTTTAGTAAAGAAATATTAGAAGAAATACTTCCTACTTTGAATAAAGCTCAAAGAGGATTATGGGCTAAAGTTAAAAATTTTCCAGAAGAATTTATAGATGATTTAAAAGATGATTGTTCATTTTGGTCATCAAGATTTGTTACTTATACCGATGCTAAAGAATTGCTCAAAGATTCTAAAAAGTTTAATAATACTTATAGTGGATTAGATAATAATGCTATGGTATGTCGAATTCAAGAATTAGCAAATAATAGATTTTTAGATAAAGAAACTTTAGATTTAGTTTTTGAAACTATAATGGAAACAACTACACCCACTATGATTAAATATAAAGATGCTTTGAGTAGATTATTATCAAATCCAAATATAGGGATAATTGAAGATAAGATTGTACCCAATTCACATATTATATCCATACATGCTCCTTTTTCAATGCTTAACGCCAATATAAATAATGATACTTTTAAAAGTGCAGCAGTAAAAGGAATACTTAAAACTTTTATGTTTAAAGACACATTTATAAAATTTATTGATGCAGGTTATAAGTTACCTCCTAAAGCAGCTAGAACATTGTATCTTGGGCTTGTGGATAAATCAACACAATCAACGAATAAATCTTTAGAATCATTAATTGAAAAAGTTGTTAAAACTCAACCGGTTGATATTAAAATTAAGGAACGTTATTATAATAAAACTGGTGATGAAACATTTTTACCTGAAGAAGTACGCTCTATTTTTATATTTTAATTGAAGGAATAAATTGGATTTAATAACGATTTTAGATATTATTGGTACTATAGCATTTGCTTTATCAGGTTATATTTTAGCAGCAAGGGCAAACTTAGATTTTTTAGGAATTCTTATTTTATCGTATATAAGTGCATTTGGTGGTGGAGTAATAAGAGATTTATTAGTTGATAGAATGCCTTTTATATTTTCTGAAACTTATCCTATTGCTGTAGTTTTTATTACAATTATAGTATCATTTGTATTCAAATTACATCGACATAAATCATTGAGTAATAATTTAATTTTTAAATTAAGTGATTCAATTGGTTTGAGTATATTTGCTTATACTGGTGCAAGTATTGCTATACATTATGACTTTAATTTTGGAGGTGTAATATTTATGGCTCTCCTTACATCGATTGGTGGTGGTATTATTAGTTCTATGATGATAAATAAAACTCCTCATATTCTTAAAAATGAATTTTATGGTGCGGTATCAATCATTATAGGTATTTTAGTATGGGTAATATATACTATAAATATAATATCGATATATACCACCTTTTCAATTATTGGTTTAGGTGTAATTTTACGTATGCTTGCTATACAGAATGATTGGAGACTTCCAAAATTAGTATAAATAAAAGAAAACAGGATTTATTTCATGAGTGATATATTTGAGGCGTCCATACCCCCAGACTTTTATAACCTTAGTAGAATTATGAAATATCTTATGAGTCAAGATAAAGATACTCTTAATAGGTCATATTTCTACAAGTATAAGGATAGTTTGTTAATAGCACTTAAAGATAATATTCATAAAAGTGAGATATTAGAATATATAATTTTTTTAATAGAAAATGAGTTATTGACTACATATGATATTAATGAATTATTTGTATCTGCTGTTGGACAAGGGATGACGGATATAGTTAAATTATTATTAAAACATGGAGCAGATGTTTCATATAATAATCATATGGCTATACAGATTGTTGCTGAAAATAAAGATGTATTTGATATACTGATAAGTTATCAGAATGTTGTTGAATTTTTAATTAATAATGGGCATTATGATTTATTGCCTAAAAATGTACAAGAAATATTTGTATTTTAAGAGAGAGTAGAATGAATATATTATTAGATGATGCTTTTACTAATTGGGGAAAAAGTTTTGAACGTAATCCTAATTGGACAACTAAACAGAATAGATTATTGAAAAAGAATGATATAACTTATGACGATTTAATAGAACTTTTTATATATTTTGATAAAGAAGGAAAATTTAAAAATGCGGGTGATATAGGGAAAGTACTATATTATTTTTATAGAACTAAAGAAATAACCGACAAAGTTGAATTTATAGATCGATCGGCAATATTTGTAGATGCTGAATTTGGAGAGGAATTTTACCTAAAGTTATGGAACTCTTTATCGGCTGATAGCAAAAAATATCTATTACCTTTTATTCCTGGTTCATATCAAACACCAGAAATGCTTAAAATCTATTTTAATAAAAATTTTGAAGCTTCATTTGATAATTATAAAGGTGAGCAACCTTCAGAACAGTTACTTTTAGAATTACTAGACGTAGCATTTATTCAGGTTGTACGTACTATGAAAAAAGAATGGTGGACTAAAAAATTAAAAGATAAAGCATTATCAAAAGATAAGCTTTCAATTATTTTTATGTCTAAAGAAGTAATTACAAAAAACGAGATTATGGAATTTTTAGATGATTATTCAAAAACGGATTCACTTTATAATATGTTATTTCGATCGAAGAGTGTATTGGATAAAGAATTTAGAGAGGATCAAGAAATAAGGGCATTATTTGCATCAAAGTTGAGATATTTGACTGATGTAAGTCAAGATTTTTATAATGAATGTAATTGTGATTTTTATAATTATTATTTAGATATTATCCGACCATCTTTTAATACAAAAGGGTTGTTAAAATTAATTCCGTCTTCTTGTTTATCGGAGGATGTAAAAGATAAAATTTTGGAAAAACTTCCAGCTGAATTATTAATAGAAATGGATAAGTTAAGTGATGCTCAGTTATTATTCCTTTATGATAAAGCAAAAGAAATGAGATCGGTAGGACGTAGTAGAATTGTTAGAATGCTCTATGAATTATTTAAACGTAAGTTGTTTAAAGTTGAAATGTTAAAAGACTTTGCAGGAGTTACGTTTGAAGATTTAGAGTATTCTATGGATTCTAAATCTCTTAAAGAATTTATGACATCAGAAGTTATTGATTATTTTTTTCAAGTAGAAGATAAAGATTTATTTAAGAATCAAAAAAATATGAAATATGCTGGAACTTTAGATAAAGAAAAATTTTTCATTCTTATGAAAAATCTGCCATATAATAATTTAAAGGCTAGGCTTAATTTTAGAGTAACAGAAGATGATTTCGCTTATTTTTATTTCAAAACTAAACATTTAGAAGATAAAAAATTAGCAGATAAAATTTTTGTATTGTTACTACGATTAGAACAGGACAACTATATACAAATCTCAGAAGAATTTAAGAAATTATTAAATTCATTGCCTGATGAAGTAACATATGACAACTATAAAGATGTTCAAGATATTTTTATTTTTTAGGAGAATTTTATGAGTATATCAAAAGAGGAAGTTATAGCTGATGTTTTTTCAAGTTATAATAATATCGTATCAAAAATACCTTCATTTGAATTTTTAGATGAGACTGTTGAAAGTAACCACATGTCAGGGTGGGCTGTGTACTATATCCCATCAACTATTATTAGATTTTATATTTATGTTGAATTTTATGAAGAAGAAACATTAACTATGAATATTGAAATAAGTATAGAAATAGATCCGGATTTTTCTGAAGACCAAAAATATAGAAAATATAGAAAAAGTTCATTTATAAGTACAATCGAAGATATTGATGTTGCAGAATATATTGGTAGTGATGGTGTATTTGATACCTCTTTAGCAATGGAAACGTATAAAAAAATTGAGACTTCAGTTGAAAAGCAAATAGATGATGTACAAGTAATGTTACAATCAATTTTTAAAGATATTGAAGAAGAATTAATTGATGGTGAGGATATTAAAAAGACTCATAAATGGATAGCGGAGGATTGGATTGAAGTTGATAAGATGATTAAATTATCTAGATTGACAGTTGGAGATATTTTACATACTCTTGAATACTTTGATTTACTTTCAGATTCTAGATTCGTGCCACCTGAAGTTAAAGATATATTTTTATTCTAGGAGATACTTATGGTAGAAATTGGATTACATGGCAATTATTGGAAAAATTTAAAAGAATATTATGAAACAGAGTATGATGGTTTAGCACCAGGAAAGTATGCAACACAGTATGCTCAAGAAATGGAAAGGGGTGAAGCTGATGTATTAAGTACTGATGACTACTACACACCAGAAGCTATTGAATATTGGATTGAAGATACAATGGATAAAATAGCCGATGATGAAAATCCAGATATTGAATACAATAATGAAACTATTAATGATTTTCCAAATATAGAAGAGTATCAAGGGTATGAAGATCAAATTGCAGCATATTTTTTATTAAGAGATTTAGATGATTTTGTACAAGAATTAAAAAAGAATAATAAAGACTACGTGGAAGAAGCAATTAGATTAAACTGGATTGATATGTTAGAACAAGTTCCAGAAATAAGCGACCTTTTTATTTTTTAAGGTGAATAGCCAAAAAAGGTCATATAATAGAAATTATAAGAAAAATAAAGGCTTAAAAAAGCAAAGAGCCCACTTATAAGAAACAAGTCATTATCACTTACATAATTATCATCATTTAATTTTTTATTTTTATTAATTTCGTGTTTTATTTTTTGATGTTGTGTTATCATGACTGTAGCTAATAAAAAGAAATAAAACATAAAATACAAATTGATAGTATTTAAAACTATTATACTCATTTAACTTTCCTAAAAACATATTGAAATGTATAAATACTAATATAATTATACAAAAGGTTTTATTATGAAATTAAAATATCTATTAGAAAATAAAAAAATCTCAGAGGATGAAATATTTAATATGTCTGATGATGAAATTATGGCAATAGCTAAAAAAGACGGTCGAAACTACTTCAATAAAATTAAAAAAGTGATTGTAAATGGTTTAAAAAAAGATAATTATTCACATCCAATTTTTAAATATATTAACTATTCATCAGTAAATGGTATAGATCCAGATCATAATATCAATGATGCATTAGAAAGTGTTCTTGATTTAGTTACGGAGAAATATAAGAATGAAAATAAAACCAAATTTAGTAAAATGTCTAGAATGACTCGATCAATGATTATAGATGTATTACTTGCAAGTAAATTTAAACTTTAAAGGTTAAAAAGATGGAAAAACATTTGGAAGAATTTTGTAAAGCTATTATAAATGATAATAGTGAGAAAGGCTTGGGTTATTACAACCTTCTTGATGAAATATTATCGGATAAACTTGGAGATAGGGATGAAATCCTAAGTTTTATAAAAGATAATATAGAAAGCGAACCTAATAATGAACAACTTAATGAGTTAGTCTATATTGTCGGTGGTGATTTTGAAGAAGCTGCAGAATTATTGGGTATTGACACCAATTCAATAACAGATATAGAGGATAATCGTAGTAAATGGGAAGAAACTGATTTTGCCGATGAATTTATAGAACGTATAGAAGAATTGACTGATGATGAAGATGAATGGTAAAGGATGAAATATGAGTTATACTGATGATTTTTTAAATAGTGTTATAGAAAAGAGAGATTTGCATTCTGTTGAAATGGGTTGGTTTGCAGAGGTTATGAATGGTGAATATAGTAATGAATCATATCAAGATGCTTTAGATTTTTTAGATGGAAAATTAGATTTACAAGATGTTGAATTTGTATCTGCAATTTTAACTGAAGTTTTTCCATCTCAAGGCTGGAACTCAAATTGGAGTGCAGATGAAGTACTTTTTAAATTGTTTGATTTTGGTTATGATGATGAGGAAATCTATAAAAATGCAAAATTATTAATGCAATATAATGATACGATTGGTCTTCCAGATGATTGGGATGAAAAATTAGAAAAAGCTACGTATTTGGATGATTTTGAACATAATTATAAAAAAATAAAGCCTTCGGAAGATGCACGATTACTATCAAATGATAAAGTAGAAGAAATTATAAAGAATATAGAATATGATCCAATGGATACAGATCAAGTTGAGGTATTAGCAAATTTAGTTTATTATATGTTTAATGATGAGCGAACTGGATTGGGTACTGTAGCTAAATATGATGCTACCGAGTTATGGAATCAACTAGCCCTTAATGCTGAATTAGATAATGATGTACTTGATGCTATTGAATCAGGAGCAATAGGATGGTATGCTGAAAATGTCGAAGAACAATTAGATAAGGTAGATATGTATTATAATGTTATGGATCAAAAAAGAGCTATGGCTCAATTCAAAGCTAATAATCGTTTAACTGAAGAAGATGTTGAACGTTGGAGAAATGAATATAAAGGTGTGCTTGAATTTAGTTTTAGTAAAGGTTTTGTAGGCTTAGAAGATCAAAGAAATGATTCAATTATAATTACATTTAATGGTGAAGAAATTTATAAAGATGAAGGTTCTGGAAATTCATTTGGTGATACCAGTCTATTAAAAACACCAATAGAAGAATTATTAAAGAAAAATGATTATAAAACAGCTGCAAATGTATTTGTTTTTTAGGAGAAAATAATATGATTGACAATCACAAAAAATTTATAGAAGTATTTAATGACCATATAAGTAGAGATAAAAACTCTATGATTTCTCATGAAAATGCAATAAGTACAGATTATAAAGTCACGGATATAAACTTAATAAATGTAAGTTCATCAGCAGAAGCTTCTCTTGAAACCTTTTGGGCTACATTTTTACTTGACTTGCAAATGGTAGATGAATATGGTGTGATCGTAAAGTCGATTGATACTAAATATTATTTACGTACTAGGAGTTCCGATATTGAGTTTATCCATTCTAGTATGGATGAACCATACAGTTATGTTTGGAATCTCCCAAAGGAAGTTGAAAAGTCACTAGTTATTGCTATACTAGCTGATATGATTGATATGGATGAGTTATGTCTAATGTTTTTAACCCCAGAAATAATTGAATTTATGATTGAAAAAAAATATATACTATTTGATATGTTTAGTGATGAAGCAAAAATTAAATATTATGAGAAATTTAATGATGTTATATTTCTACCTAAAAATGTCCAAGACATTTTTATTTTTTAAATCTAAATTAAGAGATTCTAGGTTATAATTTTAAAAAGAGGATATATTGTGGATTTAATTAATATTATAAAAGTGGATGATTTAGAAAAATTTAAAAATGAGTATAATACGTATAAACGTAAAGTTTCATTTATGTCACAAAAACTAAACCCGCAAAAAGATACTCCTCTACATTTGATATGTAACTTCGGATCAGAAAAAATATTTGAATGGTATTTTCCTCTTTTAACGGATTTAAGAATAAATGCATACAATAAAATAAAAACTACACCTTATCATTATGCAATATTAGGTCCTTCTAAAAATATTTTTGAAATTATGACGTTGGATAAACGTGTTAATTTAGTAAGATGGGAAGATAACCAACCTTATGGTCGACTATCCAGACAAAAAGGGTATCCTATTTTTCAATTAATTAATAAGCCTGAATTAAAAGATAGAGTTATATTTTACTTTAATAAAACTGCTATTAAAGAAACTGGTTGGAGAGAATGGTATCTTTATACTATGTGGCAGAATCAAGAATGGGGTTTAGATTTAGTATTAGACGGACCTATTACTAAGCTTGATAAATATACTATACAATTAGGACTTGCAGAAGCTATAAGTTTTGGTAATATGAAATTAGTTAAAAAAGTTTTTGATTATGACGATAATATATTTTTAATATATAATGATTATACACCTCTTACACGTTCACTAAATTATGGCGATCGATTTTTTCAAATTATAGATTGGATTGATGATTTATCACATAGTGAAGATATGGATACTCTATTTGAAGCTGTAGCAAGATTTAATTATGATGCTGCATTACCAGTAGCTTTAGAGTTAAATAAGCGAAATGCTCCTATTTCTAATAAATATTTAGAAAGGATATTAACGACTGGGTACGGTAATGAAGCTTTCTTTGATACGGCGATACACCGCAAAGATTATAATGATCGCATCTATCCTAAAATTGAAGCAAACCCCGAAGCATTTGAAAGATTTCTTCCTAAAGAAATCAAAGATATTTTCGTATTTTAAAAAAAGGCAGTTATATGAAATTGACAATTGAACAAAAAAAAGAATTAAATGATATATTTAAAAAAATAGCTAGAGAGAATGATAGTGAAGCTCGAAAGGAATTATTTTTTGGTAAGAAAAACATAGCTGCAATACGTTTGTGGTTTGAGAATTTTCCACTTGTTGATTTAAGTAAAGATGAAGTAGATGAAATCATTAAACGTTATAATGATTGGTTTGTATTTAAAGTTTTAATAAATACTGGAAAAAATATATCAACAGAACAAGCAAAAAAAATGGTCAAAAAATTAAAAAATATGGCCTCACATCTCTACATACCCATTATTAATTCATTGACTTTAAATAATGATTTTAGAATGGAAATTTTTAAGCGTTTTTTAAAGGAAACTAAAAACCCAAATTTAATCCCTAATTTATTACAGGTTGTTAATATGGGTAATTCAAATGCTATTGACGATTTTTGGAAGGATGCAACTAGAGAACTTATTGATTTTATTAATGCTAATCAAATAGGTCAATTATATGCTGATATTTGGGCAGGTGAGGATTTACATGCATTAAGATTTAGGATGAGTGAACTAAGACTATATTCGGCTAAGATATATGAAGCTACGGAAGATCAGCGATATTTACCGCCGGAAGTTAAAGATATTTTTATATTTTAGGGAATAATTATGCAAGAAATAAAAATACCAGAAACAGAGTTAAAAAATAGACATGAAATTTATAGTGCTATCAATCAATATCATAAATTCACAGTTGGAGATATAATCGATATAATAAATTATCATCCTATGATGCATTTTGGTTCTAAAAATATTTCTAGTGAGTTATGTAGTATAATTATGTATGCTTATTCAAAACATTCTATTTTGGGAACATATTTAGCTAAAGAATATCATGAAGAGATAGATATTTCACAACTAATTTATTTTGGTTTAAAATTTGAGTTAGAGCCAGAATACTTCCTTGATTTTATCGAATTTTATGATGATAAAGGGGCTTTTAAGGTAGAAATTATTAAAATTGTAATGCGTAACTATTCTGATAATGATTATTTAGATATGATATTAGAATTAGATAAGTTGATATGTTCTATATCTGAGAAGGATATTATTAAACATTTTAATCGATTTAACAGAAAGTTTCTTATTGCTCCTAATTCTAAGAAAGTTATTATGGCAATTAATGACAAATATGAGTGTTTTAGAAATCGATTTTTAAAAGTTTTTGAGAACCAGCCAGAAATATTGTCGGAATTATATCCTGACTTAAATATATTTATTTTTTAAAGGTTATAAATTGAGAGCAGGAAAAATAACATATATAAAAGCATTTGAAAAAAAATTCTTATTGTTGGATAAAGAATATTATAAAAGTGTACCCAAGTCTAAAAGTGGAATGGCTACAGAACAAACTGCAATAAGAATAAACCCTCTTATAGATATTGTATTCAATTATTACCCATATGATAAACATTTAATTTCTATAAGTCTTTCTGATAATTTTGATATTGATGTTCCCGATTTTTTAAGATATGCTTTAATAGACTCTGAAGTATTTTATGACGAGTTACATGCATTTCATCCTCAACGTAACTTTGATAGTAAAGATGATTTTAATAAAGTTATCGAATCCTCTATAAATAAATTAAATAAGAAGATTAAAAAACGTTTAATTTTTATGGAAGTATCTATATTAGAACGTATCCAAACTAGAAATATCAAAGAATTAGAAGAATTCCTCAATGATAAAAAAGCTATAGAGTATGTGAAAACATTAGAATTATCAGAAAGTGATTATCGATGGTTGTATGAGGTTACTGGTAAATCAGAGTATTTACCACAAATTCTTCAAGATGTATTTATATTTTAAAGGACAATAAATGCCAAAAGTAAAAATGGGACAAATTAAGTATGAGAATGTTAAAAGAGTATTTAGACGTACATTAGATAGCCGTACTGAATCTTGGCTTTCAAAAATTGAATTTAGTGAATCGGAGATGTTAGAGATACTAGATTTATCTGAAAATGTTGAATATCATAGAGATAAACGATATTTTTACCAGCGTTTAATTCGTTCTCAAAAGAAATTTTCAGGAAAAGTGTTTGCGGCATACGTTGATAAACTTTTTGAAGCAGATGCGTTATTAAATTTGGGTGAAAATTCTGAAGGTGTTTCTGAATATAGTAAGATTAAGTTTATAGATTATACGTTGGTTACATCAGCAAATTGGTTTGTATTTAATTATTATTCAAAAAATAATGGTAATCCCGTTGGGTTAGATGTAACTGCTCAACCATATAATGTTACTTATGCAAATGATATAACTAGATATATGGATAAGTCTGGTAGAGGAAATACACCAAAAGAATATTTTGAAGAATTAAATCGCATATTCGACACTTTTAGTAAAAATGATTTTGATGTATGGTTTGATGAAACACAAACATTATATCAAAGTAAAGTTGTAGATATTATTATGTCTTATAATAAAATGCCGAGGTATTTAATCGATCAATATTTTAACAGAAAGAATAAACCTGATTACGATTTAAGATTAAGATTAGCAACACATCCAAATGCATCAAATGATATAAAAATGTGGGCATACGAAGAAACTAAAGATGAGATTTATTTACCATCAGAAGTTAAAGATATATTTGTATTTTGATAGGAGATTAATTTGAAAACTTATACGGGCAATGCTATTATTAAAGAAATTCATGAAATTAATAAAGATTTACCTCAAAATGAACTATATGGTTTTTTGGAAGTAATAAATGGTAATAGTTTTCATTTTGTTATTTCAAAAGAAAAAGTTAAAAGTGATATAGTATCTGGTTCTATTGTATCATTTAAAGGGGAATTAAATATTGTTGATAAACAGTTATGGGATACAATTAGATTTTTTGATAAACAACCACCAACAGTTATTCTATTGACTGAAATGACTCATCTTCCAGAAGTAGAAAATATATTTATTTTTTAGGGAATTTTATGAAATATCGAGAAGAAAAATCTAAAAATTTTGCAGCATATTGTAGAGATGGCAAAATAAAGTTGGTTCAAAGATGGATTGATAATCCGAACGTAGATTTAAACTGGAATTATAATGCACCATTAAGAAATGCAGTATATAAAGAGCACTTTGAAATAATAGAATTGCTGTTAAGTAAGCCATCTTTACGGACGGATTATGAAAATACTAGAGAGTTAAAAGGTGAATATAATGGTGTTAAAATGGTATTTAATCCTTTTACAGAATCATTTAAATCGGATGGTTTGAAGATGGTTAAATATTTGATTGATACTGGGAAATTTAAATTGGATAGAAAAGAAAATTTAGACGCTTTAATAGGGTTAGGGAGACAAGATATTATAAATTTGTTTTCAGCAAAAAAAGAAGTAGTTGATTTAGCTACAAAATTAGGTAATGAATATAATATTTTTATTCCTAAAGAATTAAGAGATATATTCATATTTTAAAAGGAGATTGATATGGCTGAAGAACGATTAGAGTATAATAGTGATTTTACCGATTTAATTGAAGAACTTAATAAGGAATTAAGGATTTCAATTAGAAATGATTATAATTGGGTATCAATTATGAATGGCTACACAACTAATAAAAATAATGAGTATTTTAATTCATATCGTAAGAACGGTAAAAGTTTTCCTATGATGTTTAGAATATCAATATTTAATAATTGGAAATTTCATTCTTGGTCTGGTGATGTTTTTGATGCAAAAGATATAGCTAAAGCTAAAGGTGGTGGTAGAGTAATATTTGATGATACAATCCGTATCACAATTGCTCCAGAATTAGATAGATTGGATGTTAATGATTTTAATGGATTACACCCCGAAGCACTAGAGTTTGAATCTATAAAACCTATAAGACTTTCGTATCTTTTAAAACAGAGTACACCAGAAAGAAGAAATATCACAGCAAAAGATAGATCTAATATTATCGGCATGATTTATGATCATTTAGATTTATTTTTAAAAGAAATGGAAATAGCAGCATCTAAACAAATATCTAGAAGATTTCAAGAATTTTTATCAGTAGATGAAGAATTTGCATTAAATCATGCCCCTGATGATATTAAAGATATATTTATATTTTAAATACCGTACAGTAACTCATCATTAATATGCTTTAATATTTTTTGAAGAGTTTCTTTCTCTTTTCCTTCTACTTTTTTAATTAATTTCTCTACTATTTCTTTATCTTGTTTTGTGTATGGGTTTTTGTGTTCACTTTCTTTTAAATTTTTAAATTTCATTTTAACTCCTTTTAATAGTATTTATGATATAATAGTGTGAACTACCCAACCGCTAAAGACGATTGGGCTTCTAAGGGAGTGCCGAGAGGCACTCCAATCATCGAACTTCAGAATTAACTGACATTCTCGATACAAAGATTCTGATTGATCTGGTCAATCAAGGTTATCTGTTCCAGAGACCATTTTTGATAATCTAAAAGATTATCACTAGCATTCAAGTCTGCATGAGTAGTGTATCCACAGTTTTCACAATTAAAATCGCTTTGCGATTTTCTATTGTTCTTACTGATATGACCACATTTGAAGCATCTCTGACTGCTGAAAGCAGGATTTAATTCTCTAATCAATTTGTTCTTTTGTTCTTGTTTGTATTTGATTTTTTGTATCAACGAACCCCAACTGACATCGGAAATCAGACGATTGAGTCGATTTGATTTCGATTCTTTCATCTTTTTGATTTCCAATTTTTCGATTGTGATTCTATCATATTGATTAGTCAATTGATGACTCAATTTGTGAAAAAAATCCTCTTTTTTATTTTTGATTTTCTTGTACATTCGATTTGATTTCTTTTGGAGTTTCTTCGTATTTTTGGAAAAGTTCTTTTCTTTGTATCTTTTACTTAACTTCCGTTGGAGTTTCAAAAAGTTCTTTGAATATTTACTTTTTGAAAAATCCTCCAATTTAATCAATCTTCGATTTCCATTCGAATCTGAAATAGCTATATTTTCTACATTCAAATCAAGAGCACATTCTGTTCCTGTTTTTGGATATTGATTTTTGTCATTAATGATCAAATTAGCAATAAAATAATAGTTTCCATCTGACTCTCTTTTTACAATACCACCAGTAAATTTAGATTCCAAAGGAATTTCTCGATGGAATTTAGTTCTGATTTTCTTTTTGAAGATCTTTAATTTCCGTTCATCCCAAGAAGTTGCTTGATTACGAATGATGATTGATTGTTCGATGTTCTTACTTGATTTGAATTTAGGAAAACCTCCGGTTTTCCTGTGGAATCGGGAGAATGTATCATCTAATTTTCTTAGTTCATCCTGAACTACACCGGAATTGTATTTAATTCCTCGTTCTTTAAGGTGTTCTTTTGTAAGAGAATAAATATCTTTGAACTTTAAGTATTTCCTATCTGCCTCTGGCAGAGAAGAATTGGCAGAAAGGTCTTTGATTTTTAAACTCAAAGCAAAGTTCCAGGCTTGATTTGCAGTAAAGAAATAATGATTAAGGAAATCGGATTGTTCATTATTTGGTCGTAATCTGAATTTGTAATTGCGATTTAATTTCAACTCAATCCTCCTTAAACTCTATATCCATATACTTATTTTACAATAAATTAATGTAAAATGTCAAATAATTGCTGATTCATCCCAATGGCTAAAGACCATTGGGTTTTCTCAGCGACGTGTATAAATAAAAGAAAGTATGAGGTGTAATTTTTATGGCTAGTAAATTATCTAAAAAGGAATTATCAGTACGGGATTTTATATTAAAAATTTTTAGAAAAGAAATAAAGATAACGACTCCAATTTTTAAAAAGTTTGTAAAAATTATGTCTGATGGTGATAATACAAGTATTATTGAAAAATATGGTGAACGTTTATATTCATCTTTACTATCAGAATATAAATTTAAGAATCAAGACGATTTTAATGAAAAAATGTTATTATTTAAACAAAATGAATATTTAGGATCTGGCCTAACACAGTTTGCCTCAGCTTCTTCTATAATTTTAAAAAAATTATTTGATTCTAAATATGTTGAAACTGACTGGATTATTGAAGATTTAGGTACAACTTCAACGTATGCGACAAGAGCAACTATAAATTATATTTTTACAAAAGAAAAAGATAATTTAGAAACTGTTTTAAATACTGTTCTTCAGATAACTCAATATACTAAAAATGAACAATTAGTTGCCACTTTAATTGTTGAAAGACTATGTACAGGGAAAAATACAAAACTTATTGATCTTATGAAAGATATTTTAGAAAGAGAATTAAAGCCTACTAAAGTAGATAGACCATCTACACAAAGTTTAAAAAATGTATATATGGCTGATAATTGTAATAAGAAATATTTACCGATTCTTGGTAAGTGGCTGTATGATATTACAGAGGATGTTCGATATTTGCCCCAAGAAGCAAAAGATATATTTATATTTTAGGAGAATTAGAAATTGAAATTAGAAGAATTAATAAAAGATATAGCATTAAATTTAAATAGTACAAATTATAATGATTATAAAGAAAAGGCTATGATTCATTTATTGAAATCAAAACCTGATTTTACTGGAGACGAAGCATCTATAATTTTAAATGCTGGCTATCGTAATTATGAACATATGATGGAAATTATTGGCACTAAAACATTATTAAAAAAATTATTGAAAAAAATGATGAAAGAAACAGATTATCCATTTTTATTAGTTACTAAAACTATGAAAGAACTCCCAGAAATTTATTCATTTTTAAATGAAAAAACAAAAAAAGAATTTTTTTCTACATTAACAGATTTTACTAATATAGATAAAAAACAGTTTAAAGATTTTTTAGATAACTATGACCAAATTTGGTTTGAATCTAATATGACTAATAGACTCGGCTTGATTATTAGATCGGGTGGAAAACCTTGGATGATAAGTATGGTTGTAAACCATCCAAGATTTAAAAGTTTTCCATCACAATATAAAACTCGGGAAGTACTGATTGATTATCCAGAATTGATTGAGAATAGAACTATATTTAAAAAACTATTAAATAGAAATATGGCAATCATTGATGAAAGTCGTGGATGGAATACTGATTTTAGTGATGAACTAGCCCCTATAATTACTAATAAATATTTTGAAGAAGATGATTTATCTATATTTACGGAAGCGCAACAAAAGGCGATGTTGAAATATACAAAAGAAAATGCAGGTGTTAATCATCAAGCATTAGTAGCGTTGTATAATAAATTTAATGATTCAACGATATTACCTGATGAATTAAAATCAGTATTTATTTTTTAGGATATAAAATGAAAATAGCAACTGACCATAGATTTTATGCCCCTGTATGGAATCAATTAGCAGAGATTTTAGATAAAGATTATGTTATGAATAATGACTCAACTGATAGTGCTTTGGATAATAGTATAACAGTAACTAATAAAAAATACCCATCACACGGATTACACATTAGTACTTATTTAGGTGATAATCCTGAATGGTCGATAACCGCTTATTATACTTTACCGGTTGATTTAAATTATTTAAAAAAATATAAATTTATACCTTCACGAGATAATGAAAATTTTCCTATATTAATGGATAGTCAACTTAGGAAGATTAAAGAAAAAATTAAAGAGATTGATAATTCAGTTATAGAATCATTAGAAGAAATGAAAGATGATTTAGAAAATGGTTCAATTGCATTCGGTGGAAGAAATATGGTATTTTTTCTAGAAGGTGGATTGGATTTAAGACCGTTTAAAACATATGGTATTAGTATCGATTATAGAAGATTTTTAATAGTCCCAGATAAATCTATGAAAAATAATTATATGAAATTAGTTGCTATTACAAAAGCTAAAGACCCTACTATACTTAAACTAACTAATGAATTTATTGATGTGTATTTAGATGAATTAAAATATTTGAATATTGATCAACTATTTAAATGGATGAATAAATTAAATTCAGATATAAAGTCGAAATTTAGTAAAGAAAATTTTAATAAATATATCGATTTGATTAAGAGTCAATATAATTTTGCTGATGGATATGAATTCGTTCCTGATTTAGATGGGTGGCAAGTAAAACAGCTTATTAATATGTTTGAAGATAATGATGATTATGTATCCACAGAACTTATTAATTATTTTTATGAAAATACAAAAGATGAACAATTTTTACCTTCAGAAGTAAAAGATTTATTTTTATTTTAAAAGAGAGTGATTATGATACCAAATAATATTGCACGAATACTTAATCTAGATGATGTTGAAGCGTTTAAAAAAGAGTGGGATAATCTCAAAGATGCTATCTTTTCTATACGAGGTTCACGTACAAATATTCTACATGAAGCGTGTTCACGGGAAGCAGAACAAATTACTATTTTTATACTTCGACAGAATCATATAGATATTAATGCTACAACAAATTTTAATAAAACTCCTCTCATGTTATTAATGATAGAATTTAGTAAGGCTGTTGAAGAAATATTAGAAGAATTATTTAAATATCCAAATTTAGATTGTGATATTGTTGATAATAATGGTGAAACAGCGTTAATGAAAGGGTTAGATAGTGGTATTGCAGAAAGATACAATTTGCTATGTTTAGAAAGAATGAAAAATCTTAATTTGAAAAATTCGAGTGGTGAGACTATATTAGATATTTGTCTTAGACATCATGAAATGTATCGATTACATTCCACCTTAGTTTATGAATTGATTGAAAGAGATGCTTATGTCTCTGATGATAATTTATTATCAATAATGAGATTTATTAAAGATAATTTAAATGTAAGCATAACTTGGAAACTAATCCAAACAAAAGATAGATTGAAAAATAAAGTTTATGAAATAGCTGTAAAAGATGATACATTTGTTAATTTTTTACCAGATGATGTAAAAGATATGTTTTTATTTTAAAAAAGGGTTAAAATATGATATTAAAAGTATATGATGAAGAATATGAACTTAAAGATAATGATAAAATACTTAGTGTTATTATCGATGCAATTGAAGAATTAAGTATTGAAGTTTATAAATTCAAAGGTATTGAAATTACTAATAATGAGATAACTGCAATTATTTTAGGCAAAGAATTTACTCCTATTTCGGGTCCAACAGTTGAAGAAATGGTGTTTTATTTTGATGTAAAGAATCAATATTTTAATAATGGTGGAGATGAATTTGATGTGTCATTGATTGATTGGAAATCTCTTAAAGAATTTTATAATCATTATGCTTATAATTATGATCAAATAATTGATGCTATGGATCAGGGGGATTTAGAAAAACTTAAAAAATTAACCTATGAATATCCTGAAATACCATTAAGTATGAATGATTCATTTTATGCTAGACGTTTGATCAAACATAAAAACATTGAATTATTAGAATGGGCAATACAAGTAGATCCTAATATAGATTTCTCTTCAGATAATTTTCATTCAAATACTTTAAAGTTGGCTATTAAATATGATTGGGAAGATGGGGCGATATGGTTACTTGAAAACTTTAAAATTAATTGTATAGAATCTTTTGATGCATTAGGGATTATAAAGTTAATTAATAAAGGCAATATGTTTAGATTGCTTAAAATTTGTATAAATAATAAAAATGTATTAGATACAATTATTAATAAACAAGAATTTGATTTATTGCCAAAAGAAATTCGCTCTATGTTTATATTTTAGGAAGGAAAGTTTAAATGCGATTAAGTCAATTAATAAAAAAAATAGATGAATTAAATTTAGAATATCAATTATTGGATGATCCCAATTTAATTATTAATGTTTGGACACCATATAATGATCGAGGCATAAAACTAGAAGACGGAAAATATTATTCAAATGATACTTTAACTTCAGATGATATAACTTCAATCCGAGGTAAATATTTAGAATTAGCACAACTTGCATTTGATAATGATTTAAAAATTAAAAATATTAACTACATAGAATTTAATTTGATAGCTAATATGCAGATAGAATTAGGTCGTTATTTAACAACTGACTCTATTAAGAATAATGATATTGAGTTGGAACCGACTGAAGCTCATGGATTAGATATTAAAGTTGCAGATTTATCATATGATGGATTACATCCTCAGAAAATTTTTAATACTAAATTAAGAAAACATGAAAAAGAAAAAGTTTTAAATAATATTTTAGATTTATTGAGTTATCATAATGATTATGGTAGAGCGATAATTTTATTAAATTTGGTTGAATATAGTAGTTTCATTGAACCCCTTAAAGTTGCTTTAGATGAACAGTATATAGATATTTCTTTTATGATAGAAGAAACACATAAAAGAGATGTTGTTTATTATGAAGATTTCAAAAAGCTATTTGCTACTTTGTCAACTTATAAATCAACATACCCCATAGACCTATCTTATAACAGAGGTTATCTTTCAGATTCTGCTGTTGAAAGTCCTAAAACAATGAAGCAAATTTGTGAGAATTGGGAATTTACTAATGAAACTGCTCATAGAGTTTTAACTTTTTTAATTCAAAACGAACAAACAAAAGCACTAGGTATTTTTTTAAAAAATTATCAACCGTTTGAAATAACGGATTATTTAGATATTATTGAACAGGGGTTATTAACTATTGTTGAAAGTAGAATTTTTAAATTATTCCTAGATGATTGGGTTGATCTTAGTAAATTTAAGGTCGAAATTTTAAATGACTTAGATACGTTTACTATAAGATTGTATGATGAGCCTATAAAATTATTAGTAGAGGGTTTACTTAATATAGGTGTTGAGCCAAACTATTTATTCAAAAAATTATTAGATAGTTATGCCAATTCAAATTTATATAATCCTTTTGCATCTGGAAAAAAAGCTATGAAACTTTTTATAAATTTAGATGTGGATTTTACTCATAGAGATGGATATGTTTTGAATTTTTTTATTGATAATCAAAAATTGATTGATAAGATTATTAAAGATCCAAAAGTAGTAGAAGTGTTAGTAGCTAGTAATAATTTTACGTTTTTACCAGAAGAAATTAAATCTATATTTGTGTTTTGATGATGGATTATAAAACTTTTAAACATATAATCATAACTGCTGGGGATGCTAAAAGAGCCGACTTATCTTTTATGTTGGACAGAACTATTTTTAATAGTAAACTTAATAAACAATTATCACTTGACCCTAATTTAACCGATGATAATATTATTTCTATTATGGTATTAGCTAATAGTTACTTGGTTTATAATTTATTCGATAATATTATGAAAAATACTATAATGGGGTATGAAGTACTTGAATTTTGGATCAAACATAGAAATGAATTAAATGGTGATCATATACGTTTAAGTTTTTATAAAGGTATTCTAAGATACCATAAGAAATTAATTACAAAAGAATTTGTTGAGTTGGCATTTCAAGTTTATTCAATTTCATTAAAAGTTGATATTTTAACTAATCCCATTGCATGTGGTTTTTTAGATGAAGAAACAATTGCTTTTGAACTGCAATTTAATAGAGACGACCCTTATTTTGTTAAAGGTGTTCGAGGCTTTGAACATTTAAATGATGCTTACTTGAAAGTTTATAATGATTATGATAATACCATATATTTAGCAGATGAAGTTAAAGCTTTATTTGTTTTTTAGGAGATTTCATGAGTTTAGTTAATGGCGTTATAACAAATGATTTAGAAGAAGTTAAAAAATCATTAAAACGTAATAAAAAAAGCTTAAAAGTTATTAGTAAAAGACACCAAAAAACACCATTAGAGTTAGCTGTTGTAAATGATAATGTAGAAATAGTAAAATATATGCTTGATTTTTCAAAAGAAAAAAAGTTTGATTATTATATGAAAAGTAATTATGCAAAATCAACACTTAAGCCCTTAATGGATTTAACAAAAAGTGTTGAAATGTCTAATTTATTAATAGAATATGGTTTTGAATTAGAAGATGAATTTTCATCATATTTAGATGCTAAAGCATCTAATCCTTTACTAGAAAATAGATTTGAACTATTTAAGTGGGGTGTCGATCATGGAGCTGATGTAAATAAAATAATTAATGATTGGCCTCCACTATATGCTACAATACTATCCCATAATATACCCAATCAAGAAAAAGATCAGTATATTGAATTATTAGTAAATAATGGTGCCGATATTTATTATGAGTGGAAAGAAACTAATATATTTTTATTACTTTTAAGATATTCATGGGATAAAGAATTAGTTAAAACGATACTTAAATATTTTGATACATTAGATTATAGAACTATTGAAATGTTATATAGAACTGATAAAGAATTATTAAGAGGGTATAAAAATATCTCTAAGATTGTAGATATTTTAGTGGATAACAATATGATGGATGTTCTGCCACAAGATGTGACAGAAATTTTTGTTTTTTAATCTTTTAAAGCGGCTTGTAATTCTTTCTTTTTAGCTTGTAACTCTTTAATTTTTTCAGCATTTCTTTTCTTTCTAGTAGGAGTATTATTAGGTTTAGCCTTAATATCTCTAATTTGCTGATTTAGTTTTTTAATTTTTGCTTTTGTTCTTTTTACAAAATCTCTATTAGTATTTTTTGGTGCAGGTTTATCATCTAAAAGTTGCCCCATAGTTTGTTGTGTTCTAACTTTATAATTGAATTTAGCTTTACCACCATCCATAAGTTTTTTCTTAGTAACACCTTTTAATGATGTAACAGCTTTTTTGAATGCTCCCATAATTGCAAAGTAATTAGTACCTTTCCCTTCTGCTGCTTTTTCCCATACGTTATGTAGTTCATCATAACTCATATCTAGTTTCTTTGCCCAAGCAGCAACTGTATTATTTTTACCTTCTTTCTTTTCAAATAGTATTTTAGATATTTCTAAAATTTCTACTTCAAATAATAAATCATCAATAACCAATTTTAATCCTTAAATTTTAATTTCGATTTCTGATGGTAATTTCTCTTCCCCATCAAACAATTTATCAAGTTCTTTTTCTACTGCAAGAGCAGCTTTCTTTTCTATTTGTTTCATATCCAAATCACCTAATTCACCTTCATCAATAGTAAATTTTGATAATTTAATATAGTTATTTTTATCAAAAGAAATTAATGCTGAAATTATTAAATCATCTGAATTTAAGATAATGAAATTAATTTCTTCTCCATCATTTTCTTCTATAACTTTTTGCATAAAAGCATTATCCGCTTCCTCTTTTTTATTAAAATCTGCATCAGCCGGTTCCATCTCTAATAAAATATCTTTTAATTTCATTAATAATCCTTTTTTTCTTTTATTTATGTTTTTAAATAGATAAATAAAAATAAAAAGAATAAGAAATGTTTAGAATACCTATTATAGAACCATTATTAATTACATCTATTTGTGGTGATTGGATTCATCCTCATATTGAATTATTAACATTAAATTATGATATGGAAGATGATAATACCATTTACGGTAATCTTCTAAAATTGGAAATCGAATTTAAGTCAGGAAAAAAGTTTCGATTGATAGTTAAGACGGATGCTGAGGGAATGCATGATTTAATGATTGATGCATTAGATGATGAAGAAATACTTCAAGATTATATAGAAATGTTATTTGTAGCACTTAAAGAAAATGTATGGAAACCCAATAATTTTGTTCCTTTTTCAGATACAAAATATGGACGTAATTTTAACGACTATTATAATTTGTATGATGAGCCATATAAAGTATATTTAGAAGGTGATATAGGTTTAAAACAAGATGAAAATGATTGGTGGTGGGTATCATGAAAAATAAAAAATTAGTAAATAGGAGAACCAATGGCTGATTATATTAGAAAGGCAGACCAAGAAATACCATTAACTCAAGAACAAGTTATGGAGATGGCTAGGTTAATGAAACGACCAACAGGTTTAATGAGATTTATCCATTATATCGATATTGATACGGCTGATGGTCCTATAAATTTTGGTAAAGTTATTAAAGATTTTCAGTTTGATATGTTAAAAACCTTTCAAAATTATGATCGATCAATTATTTTGGCATCTCGTCAGATGTCGAAGACTACACTTGCAGCTGTATATCTTCTTTACGAGGCTACCTTTCCAAAATCAAAAGGGGATATTCTTATAGTTGCACACAAACAAGGTCACTCTATGGAAGTTCTAAAAAGATTAAGAGATATGTATTTCTCTATGCCAATGTGGATGAAAGCTGGAATGGTGAAAAATAACGAAACATCTATAACTTTTGATAATGGTATGAGAGTTATTGCTGAAGCTACGACTGCTAATGCTGCTAGGGGTAAATCTCTAAAAATTGTATATTGTGTAGATGGAGAAACAAAGATAACAGTTAGAAATAAAATAACAAAAGAAATAAGAGAAATTGATATTCAGGATTTATATTTAAATGATGAATACAAGTAATTTGTATAATTATATTTAAAAAAGGATTTATTTGTATGATTGAATTGATAGATTATAAGTCAAATCCTGAAAAAATTAGAGTAGAACTCTTAAATAAAATCAATAAAAAAATTTCTATACAGACTAAAATATTTTCAAATGATTTAAAAAATCAAATTTGTATTGATTATGATGAAATTGAATTTAAAAAAGCTTTAGCTAGATTCATCCACAATGATAAAATTAAACAATGTCCATACAATGAATGTGGATTAGAAAGAAAATTTTTAAGTGTTGCTAATGGTTTTGCTAAGGGGTGTGGGAAAAATCATTCTACTAAACTCACCAATTTAGAAAAGTACGGTGTTGAAAATCCTCAGCAGAATAAAGAGATTAAAAATAAAACTAAAGCAACAAATTTAAAAAAATATGGTGTAGATAATCCTGCTAAATCAGAAATCATTAAAGAAAAAACTAAAGAAACATATTTAGCTAAAACGGGCTATAATTCACCTTTAGAAAATCCAGACGTTGTTGAGAAAATTAAAAAAACTAATTTAGAAAAGTACGGTGTTGAAAATCCACTAGAATCTACTAAGGTAAGAGAAAAATACAAGAGTACTATGCTTGAGAGATATGGTGATTCTATACCTATGCGATCAGAATCTATAAAAGATAAGTACAAGGAAAATATGCAAAAGAATTTTGGTGTAGATCATTACAACCAAACATCAGAATTTAAGAATGATAAAAAAAGAAAATATTATTATAGAAAATTAATGTCTGATAGCTATCCTGTAAAACCATTATTTACCGTAGATGATTATATCAATTTAAGTGATAGTTTTGATAAGCTTAAATGGCAATGCAAAACATGTAATAGTGTATTTGATGCACATAATCATAATAAAGTTATACCTCGATGTTTAACATGCTATCCCTTAATATTTGATGGTGTATCATTATTAGAAAATGAAGTAGTAACTTTTATTCAGAGTTTCCAAACTGATATTTTGATGAATGATAGGATATTGATTGCTCCGTATGAACTAGATATTTTAATACCCTCAAAAAATCTAGCTATTGAATTTAATGGTTTGTACTGGCATTCAGAATTAAATGGTAAAGATAAAAATTATCATATTAAAAAAACAATTAAATGTACAGAAAAAGGTGTGCAACTACTTCATATCTTTGAAGATGAATGGGTTTTTAAAAAGGAAATAGTAAAATCAATAATTAAAGCTAAATTGGGTTTATTCACTAATAGAATATATGCTAGAAAATGTATTATTGAGGAAATCGATAATAACACTAAGGATATTTTTTTAGAAGAAAATCATATTCAGGGAACTGATATTTCAAAAGTCAAACTAGGGTTATTTTATAATAATGAGTTAATCCAAGTTATGACATTTGGTCATAGTAGATATAATAAGAATTTTCAATATGAGATGCATAGATTTGCATCAAAACAAGGTTATCAGATTATAGGTGGTGCAAGTAAATTATGGAAATATTTTATTAGAAATTATAATCCTGAATCGGTAATTACTTATGCTGATAGAAGATATTCTAATGGGGTCACTTATGAAAAAATAGGTTTTAGGAAAGCAAGAGAATCAAACCCTAATTTTTTTATAATTAATAAAGGTGTAAGAGAGTCACGATTGAATTGGCAGAAGCATAAACAGAAAGATAAATTAGAAAAATTCAATCCTGAACTAACAGCATGGGAAAATATGCAGATTAATGGGTATGATAGAATTTGGGATTGTGGTAATTATGTTTTTGAATGGAAAAATCAAAAGGTGATTACAAAAATGAATAAAGAAGAGAAAAAATATTTTGATTTAGTTAGAATAAATTTAACTGATGATTTGATACCTTCACATTATAAAGATGGGAAACTAGATAATCCTATGTATGGCCATTGTCATCATGCTTCACTAGCATTATATGATTTATTAGGTGGAAAAGAAGCGGGTTATAAATTAAGAAAAGCAATAGACGATGACAATATCATCCATTATTGGTTAGAAACACAAGATGGTATTATAATAGATCCAACAGTAGAACAATATACTGATTTAGGAAGAAAGCCACCGTATGATAAGCAAGTTAAGAAAGGGATTAGTTATAGAAGAACAAATTCATCGAAGCTATTAGTCTCTAAAATAAAACAGTTATAAAGGTTTTATAAATTATAATAAATAAAAGAAAAAGGATTAAAACTATGAGAATTAAAGATCTTATAAATGAAGTTAATATCGATGATTATGAAGATTTAGCACATTATAAAAGTCCATTCGTAGATAATAAGGGAGATTATAGCATTCCATTTCAATGGCACCGCAAAAAAGCAACTCCAGATGAACACGAGATGACAAGACTTAGAAACTTAGCTAAACTTGCTTTTAATAATTCATTTAAAAGTAGATTAAATAAACTTAAAAAGGCATTAAAAGAGAAAAATTTCTTAAAAATGCAAGAACAATTAGAGTACTTATACACATATAAATATGATTTAACGGAGTTGATGATTGATGGAAAATTAACTAGTGAATATAAAAAAGATTTTGATTATATGAAAATGATAATCGATAAAAAAATTAATAAAATCAATAAAATACTTGAGTATAATCAAAAATTATTCAATGATGTATTTGGTAAAAAAAGTTATAAGAGAACTGCTAATTTTTATTCTAAAACGGATACATTTACTATAACAACATATAAAAAGCAGACAGAAAGATTCCATGAAATACTCAAACGTTTAAAACGTATTCCTCATGAGTTAGCTATATTGGATAAAAAATTTAATTCGGTTGATAATAAAGAAAAATTAGAATTATTAAAAAAAGAAAAAGAAAATCTTGTTAAATGGATTGAAAAATATAATGATATACTTAAAGCTATGGTTGTTAGAATTGAAGTTCAAAAGCATAGCAAAGGTAAAACAAAAATATTTAATTATGATGATCCTTATACGTTTTTTAATGCAATTGATGAAGAAATGCCATTATTTTATGATTCTGAAAGAAAAAAGAAAATACCATTAAAAAATTTGGATTTAGTTGATGAAGTATTTCATGAATTAAGATCAATAAAAACTATAGCATTAGGTAAGAAAAGCTTAAAAAGCTTAATCCCTCTTTCAAAAAGACCAAGTAGTTTAGATAGTTTAGATCCTAAAAAACGAAAAACACGTACGATGAAAATTAAAGATTTAACGTATGAAAAACAGAAAAAAGAAATGGATTCCAAAAAAGAATCAGAGAAAGATTTAGACGGATTATCTAAAATATTCGATAAAGGTACTAAGATTATAGATAAGAAATTAAAAGTAGGTATAGAAAGTTTGGGTGATGGTAAGATAAAATTAATTGATAAGGATGGTAAGCAACTTAAACCATTTGATCTAAATATTCAATATATTAAATGGCTTACAGAGGATGAAAAAATGTCAGGAATTATCGATATTAAAAACACTACACAAAAAATAGCATCAATTATAGATGATCTAGAAATTATTAAAAAATAACTTAGAATCTGTCTAAGGTTTTTTATTTTAGATAGGATTAGAGAATAAATAAAAATAAAATGGGGTTTTTAATGAAGGAAATTTTAGAGTGGGAAGTACTTACTCCAGATGGATGGAGTGACTTTTCAGGTATTATTGAATTAGAGAAGAAAGTATTAACAGTTAAATTTCAATCTGGTAAAGAATTGACTGGAAGTGAGACTCATAGACTTTTATTAAAAAAGAATGAATTTATTGAATTGCAGTATTTAATGCCTAACGATACAATCATTTCAGAAGATGGAACAGAAATAGTTGAAACGATTGAAGAGGGTTCGATACAAAAAGTTTACGATCTGGTTGAAGTTGAATCTGAATATCATAGATACTTCACTAATGGACTTATTTCACACAACTGCGATGAAATGGCATTTATACCAAATAGGATTCAAGATGAATTTATGGCTGGTACTGCTCCTGCTCTTTCAGCAACTCGAGGTAAAATGATTGTTACTTCTACACCAAATGGTTCAAGAGATTTATTTGCAAAGATTTGGCAAAACTCTGGTATGGAATGGGATAAGAAGGAAATGACATATCTTAGAAAAAACAAACCAAAAAATGAGTTTGAACCTCTTTTTGTACCTTATTGGATAGACCCAACTAAAAATACCCCTGAATGGATTGAACGAGAAAAGAAAACATTGGATGATCCAGTTAAATTTAAAGTTGAGTTTGAATGTCTTGACGAAGAAACTAAGGTTGATGTTTATGATGAGATAACTAATGAATATAAAACTTTAACCCTGAAAGAAATAAAAGATATTTTAGACAAGGATTTACTAAGTAAAAATCTATTAGTTTAAAAAGGTATTTTTGTATAATTTAGTGTATGAAACTTAGTACACACCCTCATTTAATTAATAAACCTACTTTAGAAAAAACAGATAAGCATCTTATAATGATGCAATCTGTTAAACACTTTGATAGACATAATATTGAAACATTAGAAGAATTATATGAAATAGTTTCTAGAAACGTAGTTTATGCTCCTATTTATTGGAAAAGAAATTATAGAAAAATTGATAATGCAATACTTTCTAAGATTGATTTATTGATATATGATTCTGATGAAGGTGATACTGCTGATGAAATTATAGACATGCTTGGTGAAGTTGAAACAATGGTGTTACAAACATCAGGCTGGACAGAAGAAAAAGAGAAATATCGTATTTTTATACCGTTAGAAAAACCAATAACCTTTGAAAGTCCTGAAGAATATACATATTTTTATAGATGGTTGGGTGATATTATTGGTTTGAATTATGATACTAGTACTACCGAATGTGGGAGAGGTTATATAGGATTAGCTGGAAAGAGAGGTTTTAAAATAGAAGGTGAGCGTCTGAATCCTTTGCCAGCTTGGAAAAAAGAAAAATACAATTATAAGAAAAAAGCAAAAAGAGAACGTCTTAGAAACTATATAAGATCTATAACCCAACGAGAAATGTTAGAAGATAGTGGTTATACAGTTCCATCACCCCACGATTTAAGATTTAATGATAGAAAATTTAATGAATTGGCATTAGAATGTGGGGCTGGTAAAAACTATAAAGCTGTTTTTAAAATTTTAGGATATTGTAAATTTCGTGGTTTAACAGCCTCCGAAGCCGCACAGGCTGTAATGTTGTTAAATTTAGGTAATGAATATAATAATGAAAAAGAACTTATTAGAAGATATGAAAAATTGGGATAAATAAGATAAATTAATTAGGAGACAATTCATGACATCATTTAAAGATTATTATCATGATCCTTTTAGTATCCCTAGTACGGAAGATAAAAAATTTATTATTGGTCCTATAAAGCCAATGTATGCATTACTAATAGATTCAATGGGATATAATAATATTGATGTTGATGAACTGTATGACCCTACTAATTTTAAAAAAGAGTACGAACAAGCTAAAAAAAATCTTGAAGTGTATATGAAAGATTTGCTTATTAAATCTCAATTAATGGGTTTTTCAAAAAATGCACTTACAATAATTGTTGCCCAAAATAATGATTCTGTGTATGTATTGAAAGGTGAGTTTGTATTACGGGTGATAAATGACTTTAAACTGAATAAAATTAAATTAGCTGATAAAACTTTTAAAGAATTTAAAGACTTTGTAGAAAATAATACAGATTACTGGTCTAATTCATTAATTGAAATAGATAAAATAACTATTAATATTGGAAATTCGCTTGAGGATTATCTGTTTTTAATGGATCGATATGAGATTTATGATGAAACATTTAAGGAACGTTTAAAAACTGCACAGGATATTTTTATATTTTAGGAGATAAAATGAATGAATTGAAAGAGATTATACGAGTTCAAAAAGAGATAGAACGATTGGATGAAACCCGAAAAAAGCTTATTGATTATGCTATAAAAAATAAAGAGAAAGAGCTTATGAAACTATCACAAAAGAATAAACAATTAGAAGAAGAGAATAGACGACTTAAATCTGATATAGCAAATCTAAATCAAAAAATTAAAAATTTAACACACTAATAAATGAGAGGGAATTATGAGCGGCTGGTTTGATTCTTATAATAATAAAATTGATAGAACAATCGATAATGACAATATTTCATATACTAGTACTTCATTTGAAACTAAAGGAGAATATACTACTAGTACCACTATTAAAATGCCCACCGTAGAAGTGTTTTTAAAAGCATTAGATGCTTCTAATAAAAAGCTTACAATTCCTCTTAAACAAATTATTGATGACTTAACAACACAAGAATTAAATTCTGTTATAGGGCTTTCATCATACAATGCTACAACTCCATTGGGTCATGCAATCAATGCTATGAATGTAGAAGCTGTTGAGTATTTATTATCATTGTGTGTTGACACTAACTTACATGGACCTAACCAAAAACATATATTGCAAGAATTATTAAATTCAAATGCAACAGAAAAAAGAATAAGAATTTTAGAAAAGGTTCTTAAAGAGTTTTCTGGCTTTATACCATTAGAACCAAATTATGATGGTCGTTTTTATAGTACGAAGTATTTAATTGTATTAATCAATAATCGTGCAGTTATGAGAGATACCATTTTTAATATTTATGATAGTTTTCCTCCAAAGCAACGGAAGGAATTAGTTAAGAATTGTAAAGCGATGCAAGAAATAGCTATAGAGAAAAAAGATTTTGAAATTCTTCCAGATGAAGTAAAGAATATTTTTCTTTTTTAGAATATAAAAATTTCTCTAACTTCAGGAAGTAATTTTAAAACATCTTCATAATATTCCCAATCAGTTTCTTTGGTTAAGACCTCTTTAAATTTATCACTTTTTTCCATTAGTGCAATAACTAGATCTTCCCACATACCTAAACCTCGATTATCAACTCTTTTGACTAAGCCTTTAGCTAGTTCTTCCCATTCGTTATCGATAAATGTTATATTATCTAAAAATATATCTTTTTTATCTGGGAAAAACGATGCCAATTCTCCTATTAAAGAGTCACCGGTTGTATCTTCAGAGAATCCTATATATCTAACTAATTTTTTTATGATTTTATCATTATTTTCAGCTATAATCCAAACCGGCGGAATTGTTTGGTGTTCGGCTATGTTTGAAGGCCTTATAATTGCATACTTCATATAAAGATCCAATATTTCTTCATTAATAATTTTTTCATCTAAATTATCATATAATATCTTTTGTACAATTCTTCCTTTGAATCCTCCGTCTTCAAAAGTATTCCAAGGATAATTGTCTGCTCCATATTTTTTTATAAGCCATTCCATTGCGGGTATATTTCTAAACTTTCCAAATTCTTCAAAAATTTTAATATGGTCAAAATTTTCTAATTTCCCTTCTTTATCCAGTTGAGTTAATTTACCTACCGTAAATGGACTTGAAAAAGATATTTCATTTAAGTCTTCGTCAATTGCCCACTCTTTAAGTTCATCACTAAAATGCTCAGGTTTCACTTTTTTTAATTTTGCTGCTGAAATGGCATATCTTCCTGTTGGAGTTGATGAAATAGATTGTCCAGAATTACGAATCGCATCTATAATCATTTCGCTAGTTTTATTAAATAATTCTTTTCGAGCAATAGATTTATAATTATTTCCTTGGTCAAAAAACGATATAGCACTTTGTTTGATACCAATCCCATCTTCTCTTAATTTTTCCAACCATTTCATAATATTCTTTCTTGCACTTAATGAGAGATTTAATGATAAAGCCATAGATAGTCCTTTTTTCTTTTATTTATTAAAAAATAATCTTTTAAAATCAAATAAATAATATTGCTGGATATTTTTTAAAATTGAAAGCACTTTTATTTACAGGAGATTCTTATGCTAGTTGATTTAAAAAAGAAATTCGTTATTGGTATTATTTTAGGGTTGTTTGGGGCGGCTTATATTTTATTTTGTGATCCTATGTTAGGTGAACAAATTATTGATTTTGTAACTCAAATAGGAACTACTGTTTAAAAAAGGAGGAGGGAGTTTAAACTCCCTTTATTTAAAAGGATTTAGATATGCCAACAGATTCACTCAAAAAATATGAAAAAAGAACCAAAGAGAAAAAAGAAGTTAAAGTGCCAAAGCCTAAAAAAGATATTATTGGGATTTTGATTAATTTCTTATTTGCTATAATTATTATAAGCGGTTTAATCTTCACAATTACTTATTTTTGGAGCAAATGAGATACCAAAGAGCATATGAAGCCACAGCCAAAGTAATACAAACAGCTGATGAAATATTACAAACTACTTTAGATTTAAAAAGATAGGAGGAAGAATTATGAATGATTTAATAAAATGGCTATTAATAGGATTATTGAGCTTAGGGATTATTAGTGGTATGGTTTATAAAGCTACACATCCCACACCTTATAAACATCCACTTTATCAGAAAAAATAGTTACCAAGTAAGAGGATTGATTTGTAATTGATTAAATTCTTGTTGGTATTTTTTTTCAAAATATTCTCGACCTAGCACCGTATCTATAATATTCTTTGCTGTACTTTTAATCTTAGATAATGGGTTCATTAAAAAAGCTTTTTGATAATCGACAGTTGCATTAGGATGACGAGGTTTAAAAGTTTTTTCTAAGTATTTTTTAAATTTTTGATCACGAATTAAAACCTTAAAAACACTTCCATATCAGTCATAGTAATACGTCCTCTAGCCTCAAGAATAGGTTTATTTAACTCTTTCAATGTCATATTTAACTCCTTATTTTCTTATTTATATTTATGATTAAATTTTGTATAATGTATAATATAATAAAAAAGGAAAAAAATATGAGTTTAAGAATTTTACCAATAGCGGCATTAGGTGCTGTAGCATTAGGTGCATTGACTATCGTTACAAGTCTATTAGAAGAAGATACAACACCTAAAAAAGTTGACAGTCCTGATTATCTTAAAAATAAGATGAAAAGAATTAATGATGAATTAGCCAGATTATCAGATATTAAAATGTTGAATGACAAAAGAGAATCAACAAAGCAAGTTTCTAAGGTTGATTTAATGATTGATGGGGTTGAAATAAATGAATTAATTCAAATGTTGGAAGAAGAATTATCTAAAGTTGTTAAAGAATATAATAGTATGTATAAAAAAGTTTAAAAGTGTACAAATGGATGATACCCAATTCAATAAACTTATGAGTATATTTGAAAATGAATACCCTGATATTTATTTAAAATTGATTAATTATCCTCGTTCTGTACTTGAAGGAACGTTTATAGATTTATTAACTAGTAAAATTAATATATCTGATAATGAGCAGGTCCAGAATTTTTTTAAATTTCGTAGTGCATTAACACCGTACTTAGATAATTTTGTATAAAAAATAAAAATAAAGTGAAACAATGGAATTTATTTCTTTAAGTCATGTGCATAATAATGTATTAAAACAATATGGGAAGCATAAGCATTTAAAATCAAAAATAAACGATTATTTTAATAGTTTTGTAGATCAACACCAAGATTTAAAATATTTGTGGTATGATGGTAAAGCTTATGTACCATCACAGTTTGGTTTTCAACTTAAAAAAGAGATTGAGAAGAAAATTAATAAATCTATAAGACCAATTCATGCCAAAATTTTTAATAAAACTGATGAATTATTATTAAAAGATAATATTTATATTAAGCAAAAATTAGCTGAAAAAAAGCAACAAGTTAAAGATTTAGCTAGTGCTAAAAGAGAATCAAATATTTTAAAGTTAAAAGATTGTGTGAGAAAGATAAAATCTGGAGAAATACAATTTATCGGTTCGTTTGATTTAGAATTTTGGGAACGAGATATGAATCGTATTTTAGAATTCGGTTGGTCTATAATGGATTATAATGGCAGTACCACAACTACTCATATTGTAGTCCAAGATAATCTCAATTATGAAAATGGAATTTTTTCTAAAAATAATAGGTATGCAAGAAAAGATTCAAAAACAAAACCACTTAAACTAGCTATAAAAGAATTTAAAGAAAAATTTATTAATAAAGTTGATCTATTTATTGGACATGGTTTAACAAATGACTTTAAGGTCTTAAAAGCTAACGGAGTAAATTTAGATATTGAATATTTAGATACTGCAGAAATCGGTGCAGCATTAATGGGTGAAGATGATAATGTTAGTATTGAAAGACTATTAAAATTTTTAAATATAGAGAGTTCTAACTTACATAATGCAGCAAATGATGCAGAATACGTCCTAGAAGCATTTAAAGTTATGGGGGAGATATAATGGAAATTACAACTTTAGAACAATTGCAAGTTATTGCTAATGACACACCTTTATTTGTTATACCTCAAATTTCATTTCGTGCAACACCTAATAATTATTGGACATCAATATCTGCAACATTTAAACGTTATCATCCTGTACAAAGAATAGTAAAAATAGAGCCTGAAGATATTTATGATATAAGTTATGTTAATGAACCAGGTGAAATTGAAAGAGCATATCACCTAGATCCTGAAGCATTAGCAGAGTATTTTATAGAAAATCGATATGGTGATGATCATGCTATCGGTGACCCTATTTTAGTATTTACTGAAGAACAAGAAGCATTTAAACGTTTTTATATAGATTTTAAAAAATCCTTAGAAAGTGAAAATAGATTGCATAAAACCTTAGAAAGAATGAATGAAGATTTAGAAAATTCTTCATTTTTAAAAGAAGATATGAATAAATACCCTGAGAGATGGGTTTAAAGGAGATTAAATGGATATTAGAGATTATGCTCAATATTCAATTTCAGATTTCAGGGTAAAATACATACCTGAAAAATTAGAAATTAATTATGAATTAGTAGATGATAAAACAATAAAGCTTAAGGTACCAAAAGATGCTTTTAATGATGTTGTTATGAATTTGGAGAAAGATAGTTTGGATTTTGAAGTTATACCTTCAGAACGAAAATTAGATATGAAATATCCTAGACATAACGGTAAAAAACAATTAAAAACACAACCATTTAAAATGGTAATTTATTTTGTAGAAAATGCTGCATTGAAAACGGTAGAAAATTTAAAAAATAATGAAGATATTCATATTAAAAATTGGGGTGAATTTTTTGAAATTATTGATCCAGAATATAGAAATTTATTTAAAAAAATCATAGATAATATTATTATTGCTTTGCATAAAGATGAATATAATAAAGTAATTTCAAAAAAAACTTATTGGTTAGATCCGAACGACGGGTTATATGAAAAGAAAGAAAAATTTGTAAATGGTGAGTGGAGAATAAGTTATCAACCAGTTACTAGTAATTTATATCAGGTTTTTAGAATGTTTTTTAAATTTTTTGATCAAGTACCTTTAGAGGAACTAGCAGACTTTAACAAGTTTAAGGAAATCATCGCCAATACAAAATACAAAATACATTTATATAATAAATAATAGAAAAACAAAGGGTATGAGTTAATGGCATATAATGAAAAAGATTACAAATACTATGCAAGTAATCCTAAAAAAATTTCTGCTGATTTAGATGAAGAATTATTACTTGCATTAGTTGATATTAATTCTTCATGGCTTGGGTATATGAAGCCATATGATTTAGATTTTGTTAAAAAAGTTATCGAGGTGGATCCAACAACGTTTGAATTTGTTGATAGAAATATACTAACTATATCATTTTTAGAAGAAATTATTAGCCAATACCCTTTTTTAATTCAGTATGTTTATGAACCAAATGAAGCATTAATAAAACTAGCTTTATCAACAGATCTAAATACAATTCAATATTTTACAAAGTTATCAGACGACTTAAAAATTTGGGTTCTAAATCAAAATGGTATGTTATTAAAGTACATACCACCATCAGAACAAACAGAAACAATAGTAGAGGTTGCTATTAAACAAAATATTGAAGCATATGAAAATGCAGCTATTAAAAATTTATATTTGGATAAAATTGTTTTGAATATAGATGCAAGAAGAGTTGATTTGATTTCTGATTATCATCCAGAGTTAATAGAATATATTGTAGAATATGAACCAAAAATGATAAGTAAATTTATAGATGATCCAGTTCTTACTGATGAAATATTATATAGGACAATAGAAAAAAATCCTCAAGTTTTTAGATTTATAAAAAATCCTAGTTATGAATTAATAGAATTTGCTACAAAATTAGATATAACTTTATTAGATTATTTACCGTATGATAAAAAGTTGATAGAGTCATTAATACCTACAAATGGACTCGCTTTAGAGTATTTAAGAAAAAAGGACTTGAGGAATATAAAAATTGCTGTAGAACAAAATATTTTAGCTTTAAAATTTATACCTTATCCTAGAGCATTTTTAATAGACTACGCCTTTAAGGTTGATGGTATTGCACTTCAATTTATAGAGAATCCAACAGATGAACAATATTTAGATGCTGTTCAAAGAAATGGGTATGCTATTGAATTTGTTCCTTCTGATAAACAAACAAAAACAATACAAACCTCAGCATTATCTTCAATAGGTACTAAAGCCATACCATTTATAACAGAGCCATATGATAATGATATTATTTTGGAGATAATTACTCAGGAGCCAGGATATATATTTAAGATTGATGAACCAACAGACGAACAATTTATAACATCATTTACATTATCCGGTCAATTAATGTTATTTTATGACGGATGGGAAGAAAAATTTAGTACCGAAGTTAAAGTAGCAGCACTAACTTCAGATGGTTCAATTTTAGAGTATTTTAAAACACTCACAAAAACTTATATTATGGCTGCTTTGGAATCATTTGCTCCAGCATTACAATGGGTAGAAAGACAAGATATTGAAATGGCTAAAGCGGCAATTGAAACTGATATTAGAGCTATATTCTTTGTTGATCCAACAATTATGGATGAGGAATTGTTAAATTTAGCATATGAGTTAGACCCAGATTTTTTCACTAGAACGGAAGGTGAATTAACATTTGAACAATGGACAGAATTAATAAAGTAAAGAGGTAAATAATGAATTTAAGAAAATTACAAGATAAATTAGTAACTAATAATAGCGGGTTTTTAAGCAAGTATCAGAATACAAACTTAAATGAGTGTAAAACAGTAGATGAAGCTATCAATAATGTTAAAAATATTTTAAAAGAAGCTGATGAATATGCTAAAATAAATAAGCTAGAGTATAAATATTTACAAATGGCAAAAAACCTATTATGGGAAGATATTAAGGTTAAGCCTGAACCATTTATTTATCAAGGTTTTGATGCTCAGGTAGAAGTAGATTTATCTGAAAATATAGATGATATTAAATTATTTGTAACAGTTCAGAATAATAATGTTTCTGCTTTAAAAGAAGGGCAACGTATAGAAATTACTGATGAATTTGTAAATGGAATGAATGATCTTCAAAAGAGTATTTTTGAAGAAGCATATCAATTAGTTCAACAAAGAACACTAAAAACAATAAATTCTGTTTGGAAGTATGAACAAGCTAGAATTGATAAATGGGTTAAAACCTGTGGTATTAAATTAAAAGGAAATTAGATTATGGCTAAATTAAGAAACATTTTTAGTAAACTTAATACGTTTGAAGATAATAAAGCAGAATATTTTGCTGAACAACTAATTAGAAGTACTTCCTTAATGGAAAGTAGTTTTCCAATAGAAATTGTCGAGGATAAATTATTTGAAACTGCAATGAGTTATGAAACTAAAAAAGAAGCTTTGCTATTTTTATCAATGGTTGATGAAAAGTTAGAAGAAGGGTTTGTTGATAGTATTAAAAAAGCAGGAAAAGCTGCATGGGATGGTGCTAAAAAGGTTGTTAAAAAAGTAGTAGATAAAGTTAAAGATTTATGGAATGGTCCCGTTGTTTCGTCTATTAAAAAATGGAATATAGCCGTTAATAAAATTGCTGACAAATATGAAGGGTTAGAAGAATCAACAATACCTATGCTAACACAAGAATATTTAATTGAGGCTGAAGAACCAAAAGAAGAACCAAAAGAAGAACCAAAAGAAGAACCAAAAGAAGAACCAAAAGAAGAACCAAAAGAAGAACCAAAAGAAGAACCAAAAGAA